>ENA-ORMO01000083-ORMO01000083.1-human-gut-metagenome-genome-assembly--contig:-NODE-83-length-126606-cov-7.180481_pt1 | contig 126606 bp, 135 predicted proteins | sample MGYA00242106_ERZ509001 | MGnify/ENA primary metagenome ERZ509001 (study PRJEB26280, sample SAMEA2338736) | human gut metagenome | biome: human gut; feature: human-associated habitat; material: faeces...
GACTGTCAACCTCTTTAAGATACGGATATTCCTTTTTATACTTGGCAGGAGTTACTGTGGCAAATTTGCCAGTCTGTTTATAACTCTCTATCTTTTCAGCAAGCATGAGATTATATACCTTGCGGCAGCAGCCAAAGGTCTTCATAAACAGTTCGCGTTGTTCAGTTGTAGGATATAAACGGTATTTAAAAGCTCTATTCATAACTGACAGTTCTTTTGCCTTTCTATATATTTAAGGATATTTTCTTCTGACGTTGAGCCTATGGTCTCACAGAAGTATGAACCATTCCACAAATTCCCTTTCCATAGTGATTCTTTAAGCTCCGGGAACTCTTTCAATAATGCGTTGCCACTAATGCCTTTAAGGTATTTCACTATCTGGGTTACAGATATTTTTGGTGGTGCTGAAATAAAGCAGTGTACGTGATCGTTTTCACCAACTTTGCACTGTACAACAGTAAAACCCTTTTCACTGGCTGTTTCCTGAACCAGTTCATATAACCGTTGTTCAATCTGACCTGTCAGCACTTTTCTTCTATACTTTACACACCATACAATGTGATAGTTTATGTTATATACGCAGGTTCTTGCGTGGATGTATTCATTCATTGTTGTCACCTCTTACATATAGTATAACGAAAAATGTCAATAAATGCCAGTGTTTATAAATATTTAATATATACAGATAGTTGTAAAAATAAGGCCTTTCATCTCGGATACAAGTAACCGAGAATTCCCGGCCTTAGAACTTAAAAATCCTATTACAAAAGATTTAACTGTAAGAGATTGGACTTGTCCTCAGTGTGGTACATATCATGATAGAGATGAGAATGCAGCCGACAATATTCTTACCGAGGGCAAAAGATTAGTCAAATTAAACAAGATAACTGGCAATTTTGACGATTTTCAGATTGCCTCATAAAATAATAAATAGTAATTGTAAGGTTGGGCGAACCTGAACATATACGCTTGTGGAGATAGTAGGTTACGAGGTCGTAGAAGCAAGAATCCCCGAATCTTTAGATTCGAGGAGCGCCAAAAATATTCCAACATCTGATACCTTTCTTAATTTTATTGCAAATATGCTTATTATGCAGGCTTTTTCATTGCAACAATCGGTAGCACACAATGAGAAAAAATATAATGTGGTGTTCGTTCTTGACGAATATTTTAATGTCAATAATCCATGACTGAAGTCACAGGTGTGTGAAGCAGGTTTATGCTCTGAAGGTTTTGCGTCTACAAAACCCAATTTTGTTATGTCATATAAATAATAAAATAAAGGAGGAAACCATTATGACAAGTAGTGATCACAAAAAATTCATTTTGGAAACTTATAAAAGTGACCATGACTTATTGGGATTATCAGCAGTAGATTGCGGATCAATACTAACAGATGATTGTAAAATGTTGCAGCTGTATATTGGAGATAATCCTGAGTCATATTCTTTTGGCGAAATGTATGGCTGTTTTGAATACAATAATGATCTGTATTCTTTTTCATGGCATATTCATGAGCCAAATCAAAAACTTGCTTCATTGTCAAACCGAATGACGAATTTTAGTAAATTGGTAGTTAAGACTAGAAAATTTAATTATGTTGCTGAATAAATGGCTGATAGCGGGCATAAGGCATTCTGGCTTTATACTCCGGACTCTTATTTGAACGGATTCGACTTGAGCCTTCGTCTGTTTATGAAAAAGATAAAAGAGTATGCCGTTTCAGAACAGTTATGCAAGAAGATTAGGAAACTTGACCAAAAGCATCTTAAATGGAAGCGAGAACTCAAGATGTCTTCTTTTAAGTGAAAGAGGCATCTTGACAAGTAAATTACAATAAGAGTTCTTTGGAACTCTTATTTTTTTTCACCAAAAATATATAAATATGAATTTTGTTTGGACAAAATCTCAAAAAGAAATACTATATAAATATAAAAGTTATCGGCAACATTTTACCAATTCAGAATTATTAGAAAGTGAGGGATATTGATGAAAATGGACAAGGAATTTGAACAGTTTGATGCATATGTTAAGGATAAAACGTTGGAAGGGTTCATTCAAGGTATTCAATATGCCTGTGAACATATTTATTCAAGATGTAAACATGAGAGTATGCCTTATTTATTGGATAAGGGAGATGATTCTATGTACTTATCATTATCTGAAATCAAATCTATAATAAAAGAAGTAAAGGAAGAAGACAATACTAAAAAATGAGTAATCTCGACTTACTTATAAAAGACTTAAGATCTAAGAACGGGAATTTTTGGTTATTTGTAACCGAGTCGTTCACTAAAAAGGAGAAATATAATGACTTATAATTCGGAACGACGAATTGACAAATATACTTTTATATCACTTATGTTAGTGTATTTTTATGATGTATTTTCAAGTGCGGCATTGCTTTTAAGACAGGGCGTGTCGGGACTGTATACGCTTCATCTGATAGTGGCATTGATTGGAACAGCAGTTACAATAACTGCATTCGTAAAGCAAAATGGAGCGATAATTTGTGGATGGATAATGCTACTTACATATCTGGCCGCTCATGCAATACTTATGTTATCAAATGTATTCTTATATTCATTTGTGCTTGCATTTCCACTGTTTCTGCTGTCACTGGGTTATTTAAACGGTATTCTTATTAAGATAAACAGCATCGGAATAGGAGCTGCCGCAATAATTCACTGTTTAACATGCATAGGCAAAGCAGACAAATCCAGCGTAGCGCTTGCCATTATAATTACTGTGCTGTGTATGATAGCTGTTAACTTGATTGGAAAGCATCTTCAGCTTCTGATAGAAGAAATTGCTGACAATAAGTGAAGTAGCAGCAGCATCGTCAGAGGGGGCTTTCCACATTTGCAGATGCAATGGGAAGCTATGAAACATTAGGAAATAAACTGACAGAGATTGATGTACTTACAGGAAAGCTGTAAAGACCGGCAGAGCTGGTTTTACATATAAAAACAACAAGGAGGTACACATGGGAGCATTTATTATGCTTGTAATCATAGGACTTGCTGTTATCTGGATTCTGCTTTCAAAGCATTTTGAGCAGATAGGCAGGTTCTTTTCCGGAATGAGCCCCGGAGACAAAGACAAAAAAGAAAGTGAGGAGCACAATGTCAAAGAAGAAAGATAAGCATATTGCTTACGACGATCCAAACAGCTGGGTATATAATTATGCAGCCAAGCAGGAAAAAGATAATGAAGAAAGAGAGGAAGCAGTAATGAGCAAAAAGAGTGCAAATGGCACAGTAAACTGGATTAAAGGAGCGGTTATATGCACTGTGCTTATAATTTTTGCGGTGATATTTATTAACCTGTTAACAGTAAGAGTACCTGCAGGATATGCAGCAGTCCAGTATAACATGAACGGTGGAGTACAGGACAAGTCGCTTGGGCAGGGATGGCACATTAAGAGCCCGTTCGTTAAAACAACACTGTACACGGTAGGTTTGGAACAGTCATATTTAACTGCATCAGATAAAGGTGATTCTCCGTCAGATGAAAGTTTTTCAGCGAGTTCGTCTGAAGGAAAGGCTATGACGATTGAGCTTACATATAGCTACCAGTTTCAGCAGGACACTTTGAATAAAGTATTCACTCGATTCAAAGGTCGTTCCGGGGTCGAAGTGAGAGACAGCTTTATCAAGCCAAATATCGTTTCATGGACCAAGGAAGTTGTTGCCAAGTACAAGGTTTCAGATATTATCGGTTCAAAACGTGAAGAAGTCAATGTAGCTATTACCGACTATCTTGCTGACAAGTTTGCTGATTACAATATTTCAATCTCAAACGTTTCACTCTCAAATGTGGAAGTGGATGAAGACACAAAAAAGGCAATTGACGCAAAGATTGCAGCACAGCAGAACGCTGAGACACAGGCGATCCAGAACCAGACTAATATTGACAAAGCAAAAGCTGATGCTGAGGCCAAAGTTACAGCTGCTCAGGGTGATGCAGATGCAAAGGTCATTGCGGCACAGGCAGAAGCTGACGCAAACGCGAAGATCAACAGCTCAATCACTGACCAGCTCATTCGCATGAAAGAGGCTGAGGCAAGACTTAAACATGGATGGGTAACAGTTCAGGGCAGTGACACTGTTGTCACAAAGGATGCTGACAAAGACAGCGAGTAGAATATAAGCAAAGGCGGGATTAATTCCTGCCTTTTGCATATGAAAGGTGGCATTTATGGCGATTAAGCTTGCTGACAAGATTATTGAAGAAATAAAGAATAGACAGCCAATTGCCGTGACAGATGTGTCTGCAAACGGCGAGGAGTATGAACAATGGCTATATGAAGAAGATAAGGAGAAAAATCTATGAACAGAATAAATATTAATGGAAAAACAATCGCATGTTCAGGAACTAATGTTATCATTAACAATGGAAAGGTTATTGTAGATGGCGATATAGTTCAGGAATGCAATAGTGGTAATATTAAAGTAACCATCGAAGGCGATGTAAATAAAATACGGATCAGTAGAGGATCAGTAGAAATTCACGGCAATTCAGGAAACATTGATTGCGGTGGTAGTTGTGAAGTCGGTAGAGACGTCAAAGGAGATATAGATGCTGGTAGTTCTGTAACTTGTGGTAATGTGTCAGGAGATATAGATGCTGGTGGAAGTGTAAGACGTAGAAGATAAGGAGAAAAACAATGGGAATTAATACAGAAACTGTAGCATTTATTGGATTTTTAAACAAGCTTGCAAAGATGAGTGAGGATGATATCCATCCATTTTCAACTGTTACGCCTGATAATAAAAAGGGTCTTTTTTACGACGATACCTCACCTATTAATGCTGAGACTTCTCTGGATAATTATGTATCTTATCCATTAATTGCTGATTATTTCATTGGTCCAAATATATTTACAACATGGACTGAGAAATATGTAAATGAACGTATTAAAATTGTTGTAAATGTGAATGATGAGGGAGAAGCATATGTTAATGTTACATCAGAAGATGATAATAGACTTTACATTGTTATCAAAGATGGGTACTGGTACAATGTAGAGTAAGATAGGAAGCATAATAGCATAATATTAGTAAAGGGTATAGTTGTTAACTATACCTTTTTTTTTATGTTTCAAAGTATCTCTTTATGTCTTCATTTGGAATAATCCTGTGCTCGTTTCTGATATAATTTGTTTTCCACGGCATCTGTTTTTGTGTAATTTCTGTAAGAGAAGCTACTGAATATTCTGCACATTTATTTATAATATCTTTCATTTGTCTAAAGAAATCTGCAATTATTTTTGGACAAAATCTTCTTTGTAAATATTATATATGAAAAAGATTAATTTGATGGGAATTACCGTGTAAAAAGTAATTTGGTCTTTTCAAATTACTGACAGATTTACCTGTTCACAGCGGAACCCATATTTATTATATAGGATCGTTTTAGACAAAGGAGAGAAGATTAATGGCGGAAAGATGGATACAGGACAGGCATTATCTCATGGTGCCGTTTGATGATAAAGACAGAGCCAAGAGACTTGGTGCCAGATGGGATTTTGAAAAGAAGAAATGGTATTATACGGGCAATGATGGCAGGAGATTTGCTGAATGGATACCGCCTGAAGCAGCAAAGGTATCGGATTTGTCAGAAGAGCAACAGCAGATGATTGCGCTTGCAAAAGAGGGCAGGAATGTACTTGTTGACGCATGTATTGGGAGCGGAAAGACAACTACAATTCAGACTCTCTGCAATGAGATGACTGACAAACAGATACTATATCTTACCTACAACAGACTTTTAAAGGTGGATGCCAAGAGCAAAATTACTGAAAACAATGTAACTGTTACCAACTATCATGGCTTTGCTTCCATGATACTCAGAAATGCAGGTATATCCTCAGGTGTTGCTGAGCTCATACAGACTCTGCTTGCAAATAGTGAGAAGATTGTTATTCCAAGGTATGATCTTTTAGTTATTGATGAGTATCAGGACATTGACAGGGAGATTTCCGAGATGCTTGAGTGTATTAAGGACCAGAATCCTGGCATACAAATTGTTGCTGTTGGCGATATGAAGCAGAAGATTTATGATAAAACAACGCTTAATGCGGCAGAATTCATCAGTGATTTTCTTGAAGACTTTGAGAGAGTATCGTTTACACAGTGTTTTCGTTTATCTGCACCTCTTGCAGCACGTCTTGGCCGCATATGGGAGAAGCCTATTAACGGCGTAAACAAAAACTGTACAGTCAGAACAATGGCGCTGGACGATACTGTCAGTTTTCTTGCTTCCCAGAATCCTGCTGACATATTATGTCTTGGCAAGCGTGACGGGCTGATGGCATCAGTGTTAAATGAATTGGAGAGAAAATATCCAAGCCGTTTTAACAAAAGAACTGTTTACGCAAGCATTAATGACAGGGATTCGGGTGGAGCAACAGAGCCTACAAAATCAACTGCCATTTTCACAACATTTGATGGCAGCAAGGGACTGGAGCGAAAGATATGTGTGGTATTTGATTACACCCTTGACTATTGGTCATCAAGAAGTCTTGCACCTGATACAAAATATGAGATACTCAGGAACATTTTCTGTGTTGCAATGAGCAGGGGAAAACAGCAGATAATCATTGTTGCCAATGATCCGGATCAGGTATTGTCTGAAGATATATTGTCAGTACCATTTAAGACAAGAAAAGAGTATTTAAGGGCATTTCAGGTAAGCGAGATGTTTGATTTTAAATATGATGAAGATATTGAGGACTGTTATTCGTTAATAAGAAAACGTAAGATAAGACGTTCTGACAATACGGTCATTGATATTGATTCAACTGACTGCATGATTGACCTGTCACCATGCATAGGCATTTATCAGGAAGCCAGCTTTTTCAAGAAGTATGATATTATGCAGCAGATAGAATATGTAAAGGATTTTCATGATGACAAAGCGCTGCTTCAGCTAAAACCCGGTGCAACCATGGAAGACAAGGTATTATTCCTTACTGCATATGAGACCAAGCAAGACAGATATTACTGTCAGGTAAAGCCGCCGTTTATCACAGATGAACAGTCTGAGGCTATTCACAAAAGACTTGCTACCGAGTTTACTGGTAACGAAAACGTGCAGCAGGATTTTACCATGAACCTTTCTGACGCGTCAGATGTGCCATACTGTATTTGTGGACGACCGGACGTTATCAAGAATAACACTGTATTTGAGCTCAAGTTTGTCAACGAACTGGAACATAAACACTTTTTACAGTGTGCTGTTTACATGGTAGCATTTGGACTGAAAAAAGGAATTCTTTGGAATGTAAAAACCAATGAACGGTATTCAATATCAATCCCTGATGAAGAAATGTTTATTCAGGCAGTGATGAAAACTGTTACCAAAGGATCTGCAAAGAGAGCATACATTGAGACATGTTACTGTGCAAAAAAGGCATCGTAATAAAAAAGGGGCAGCATTATTTGCCGCTCCTTTTATTTGTTTACTTATCCACATCGTCCCATACAGACTTGACATTATCCCAGACGTTCTTATATTTGTCATACAAGTAATCCGGGATGGTGAGCTCACCGATAAAAGCATTCTTAAAAGCGCTTTCGTTGAGATAAACATGGCCGTCAGGATTGTCTACAAAAGTCAGCACGTCGATATTGGATTCTATGAACGCGTTTTCGCTGATCATTACATTCTTCCATGAAGCAGCTGCTGCAATATTCAGGTTCTTGATATAACACTCAACAAATGCACATTCGTCCACATTCCAGACTTTATCCGGCAGGATAATTTCTGTCATGTGTTGACTTTCACCGCATCTGTAAAAGATATAAGGTGCAAAATACTCAATGGAACTTTCTGATAAGTCTGCCAGCTTAAGGTTTTTGCACTTGTAGAAAGCATTCATATCAAGAGTTGTACAGCATTTTGACAGTTTGACTGATGTGAGTCCGCTGCATTCAAAAGCACTTCCGCCAATGTTAACTGCAGATGAAAGATCAACCTGCTTGAGACTGTTTGCACCATAAAACGCATATTTACCCAGCTGAACAATCTTATCTGCATTATTCACTTTTTTAAGGGCTTCGCAGCTCATGAACATTCTGTCTGGAACCACAAAACCTTTTGCAGGAAGTGTTACTTCTTCAAGGCAACGGCAGTCTCTGAAACACTCAGTATCCACATATTTTACTGAGTCTGGGAGTGTAACGCATTTAAGACCAGATTCGGAAAAAGCCTGTCTGCCAATTCTTGCCAGTTTCTTTGGCAGGACAATTTTTGTCAGTTGTCTAGTATTAAAAAATGCATAATTGCTGATTTTAGTGACATTCTCTGGTACTTCAAATTCTTTTAAGGCTGTGTACTCAAAAGCACCATAGCCAATGGATGTGATTTTGCTATCCATTCCTGTAAACGAAACTTTTTCAAGGCTGGTACAGTGAGAGAATAACGTCTGTGGAATTTCTTTTGTGTCCTGAGGAATGTTTGTGCCTCTTACTTCAATTACGGCTTCTGTCAGTTGATGACATCTATAAAAGACTTCCTTTGTTCCCTCAATGGAGTTCAAGTTTTCTACAGTGATGTGTTTTATTCCGCATCCTGAGAAAGCACTGTCGTTGACACGAATGTCCTTTGGCAGAACATCAAAATCAAGAGACTTACATCCCGAGAAACCACCTTTACCAATAGCCTTGATGCTGCTAAGATCAATGCTTTTAAGGTTTTCACAGAGCCTGAAACATATACCCGGAACCTTTATGTCTGTTCCTTTAAATGTAACAGTTTCAAGGTTCTTACATTCATCAAACATTGCCATTGTAAGCGGAAAATTTGCAGGGATTGTTACCTGATTAAGTTTTGAATTGCTAAACGTGCGTGCGCCAACATATTCAGGATGTTCAGGCAGGTCCACTGACTCTATTCCGGAGTCTGTAAATGCGTCAACGTCAAGATGCTTGAGATTCTTTGGCAGATGAACCTTTTTAAGCATCTTGCATCCGAAGAATGCCTGTGCCTCAATAATCTCAACACTTTCAGGGATGCTAATTTCCTTAAGACCTGCACACTCAAAGAATGCATTCGTCTCAATAGTTTTGAGCCCTTCTGGCAGCACTACCTTGATAACATTTGATTTGTTTGCGAATACGTTTGAACCAATAATTGTAATGCCTTCTGGTACAATAACTGTGCCTGTTGCGTTACATTCGTATAAAACGTTATTATCTGTAACAAATACTTCCTCCTTAATGTCCTCTATGCCTGTTTTGATAATGTTTACTTTCATATTTATATATCCTCCTTTATTTTTGTTTAATATGAAAATTAGTTACAGGATAAATATGAGTTTTGCTAGAAGATGAATAAAAAAAACAGAGTCCCATAAAGAGACTCTGTTAACAGTTTACTGTATCTTATCAATTGCATCCTTAAATCTGTCATACATATGATCAGGTATAGCAAGTTTGCCAACCTCTGCATTTTCAAACGCAAGAGGATGAACGGCTGTTTTTGTCAGGCAATTAGTGTCATCGGTAAATACTAATTCACTAATAAATGATTTGCCGAAAGCATTGTCTCCTATACATGTGCCTGCGTTTATGACAAGTTTGTTGAGTTTTGCTTTAAAAAAACAGCTACTGCCAAAAGCTGTAACATCTTGAGGGAGCTGAATATTTTTTAATTCATCGCAGAAGCAGAAGCACTGGTAAGGAACTTCTCGTATTTTACAGACTTTCATATCTACTATCTGAAGATTATTGCAACCTGAAAATATTGCTGCTCCAAAATTTACAAGTCTGTCGGAAAAGACTGCTTCACGAATACCTGTATAAGCAAATGCCATAAATTTCAATGATTGCAGTTTACCGAAATCAAATGTTTCCAGATTTTTGCAATTACAAAATGCATAGTCACAAACAGTGTCCACGTTTAGTGCATTTACTGTTTTTAAGCTGTAGCAGTTTTCAAAAATTCCTAATGGAATTTTGGTAACTGATTCTGGCAGGGTAGCTTCTGTCAACTCTTCACAGTCAAGAAATGCATATTCCCCGAGGTTTTTTGTCTTATTAGGAATAACAATGTCTTTTAATTTGCTTTTTGAAAACGCCCTTGTTCCTATCTGTTTGAGACTCTTAGGTAGATGAATATTTTCAATGCCACTGTCGTAGAAAGCTTCTTTACTGATTGTTTTGATTGTGTCAGGCAATGAAATTGTATTCAGGTTTTTTGTTTCTTTGAATGCAGCAGCTCCTATAACAGTCAGATTATTGGTACGTCCTGTAAATACAACTGTTTGTAAATTTTTACATCCTTTAACCAATGCGCTTGATACGGATGTTGGTCCGTCAGCAACATTAATTGTTAGCTTTTTCAGAGATTTACAGTCGGCAAATACCCTGTTGCAGACTTTAGAGATGTCTTCAATGACTACGTCTGTAGCACCTGATTCCTCAAATGCACTTACTGCAACAAATGTATCAGCTGGGATAGTGCTTACTGACAGATTTTGGCATCTGCGGAATGCTTCATCTTTTATGAGAGCAGCCTTTGTTATATCAATTTCTGTCAGATTAATACAATCACCGAAGCATCTTTCCGGAATTGTGATGTGGTTGCCAAGAAGATTAACGCTGCGAAGCTTCTGGCATCTTTCAAACATTGTTGGAGTGAGAGTGAAATCTTCAGGAATATCAATTGTCTCAATGTCTGTTCCGGCAAATACTTCACCTCCAGTTCCTAAGCTAACTCTCTCTGGAAGAGTCAAGTGCTTAATGCCCGCGTCATAAAACGCATAGTCGCTAATCTTCTTCATCATTTTGGGCAGTATAACTGTCTCCAGAAGAAAGCATCCTCTGAAAGCTCCGTAGCCAATAATTTTGAGTGTATCTGGGAAATTAATTTTTTTGAGCTTGGTGCAAAAATTAAAAGCGTCAGCATCAATAGTCTCAATTCCCTCTGGCAGAACAACTTCTTCCACATCAGTTTCTGTGAAACAGCCTCTGTCAATAGTTTTTATACCTGTTGGAATAGTGACTACTTTTTGGCCGTTTAATGCACACTTAACAAGTGTATCATTATCAGTTGTAAACACTGGTTCCTGTTTACAAGTTTCTCCTTTGACATATCCTTCTGTTTTAATAATTTGTAATTCCATATTATTTTTCCTCCTTTATTGTTATTTTTTAATATGATTACAGAATAAATATGGGTTTTAACGAGAGATGAGCAAAAGGATATAGTAAAAACGAAGAGTTCATGATATAATAACTATAAGAACAGAAGGTATTGATTTTGTACAAACTCCATCTTAATTACGTAGTTAATAACATAAATTAAGAAAGGAGATAATAATATGGGATTAACAGAAGATGAAAAGAAGGCAAGAGTTGCAAAACTTAGGCCAATTGATGATGTGTTCTTTGAAGCGCTGGCTCAGAATCCAAAGGTCTGTCAAGAAATCCTGAGAGTTATATTGGAAGATGACAAACTTGTTGTAAATGATGTGATTACTCAGAATAGTGAGCGCAACATTTATGGCAGGTCAGTGAGACTGGATGCATTGTGTACATTAGGTACAGGAGAAAAGTGCAACATTGAGGTACAAAGGTCTGATAATGATGATCATTTAAGACGAGCACGTTTCAATGCTTCAGTTATCACAGCAATTAATTCTGATCCGGGAACCAAGTTTGAGAATGTCAAAGATGTGTGTATTGTTTACATCTCCCAGTTTGATGTGTTCAAACAGGGTAAAACGATATATCACGTTGACAAAATGATCAGGGAGACTGGAACATATGTTGATGATGGATTGAGAGAAATATTCGTTAACACGGCTGTGAATGATGGAAGTGATATATCGAAACTTATGTCATGCTTCCTTGCTGAAACAGTCAATAACCCTAAATTCCCTGAGCTGTCCAAAGAAGTAAAGAGACTAAAAGAAACGAAAGGAGGTCTCGATATTATGTGTGATATAATGGAACAATACAATCAAGAAGCCGTTGATAAGGAAATTAAACAGAGAATTGTTAAGATGGCTAAAAAGGGTTTTCAGATAAAAGATATTGCAGATATCTATGACAAAACTGTTGATGAAATTGAGGCCATCCTTAGCTCATCTGAAAATTAAAACTAAATAATGTAACCAAAAAGACGTCTTATTAACGAGGCGTCTTTTTTTTATTATAAAAAACAGAGTCCCTTGTATAAAGAGACTCTGTTAACAGTTTACTGCATTTGGTTAATTGCATCCTTAAATCTGCCATACATATGATCAGGGATGATGAGTCTGCCGACTTTTGCGCCTTCAAAAGCGGATATGTCAACAATAGTTCTTGTCGGACTGTTTGCATCATCAACAAATTCCAGTTCATCAATAACTGCTTCGCTGAGTGCATGGTAATCAATACGCATTCCAGCCTTTATTACGAGGCTGTTAAATTTTGCTGACTCAAAACAACCGTCAGCGAACTTGCGAACATTTAACGGAAGCTTAATGTCTGTAAGCTTATTGCAATCTTCAAAACAGCGTGTTGATATTGTTTTGACATTATCGCAGGCTGACATATCAACCGACTGAAGATCTTTGCAACCACAGAATATTGACGGCTGAAGCTTTGTCAGTTTGTTAGAAAACACTACTTTACGAATGCTTGTGCCTGTAAAAGATGCGCTTCCAAGCTCTTTAATCTGACTGAAGTCAAAGGCTGTTAACATTTTGCAGTGGCAGAAAGCATTGTCGCAAACAACTGCTACATTTGGAGCGTTTATGGTTTTCAGCTTGTCGCAGTTTATGAAAGCCAGTCTCGGGATCACTGTAACTGACTCTGGGAGTGTAACATCTGTTAGCTCATAACATCTGCTAAATGCCCCTCTGCCAAGCTTTGTTACTCTATCCGGAATAACAATGTTTTCAATGCCGCTGTCACAAAAAGCACACTGATCAATTATTTGGATACTGTCTGGCAGTGAGATTTCTGTCAGCATTGTTGTCTCTCTAAATGCAGCAGCTTTAATACTTAACAGATTCTCAGTATGTCCTGTAAAAGTAACGGTCTGTAAACTTGTGCAGTGTGCTGCCAGTTCTTCAGGGATGCATAAATCATCGGCAATTGCTGGTCCGTCAGGAACATTGATTGTCAGTTTCTTCAAAGATTTGCAGTCAGAAAATGCTTTTTCCCCGACTTTTGAGATGTCTTCGATAGTAACATCTTTTACTCCTGTTTTCATAAATGAACATGCACTGACACATGTATAAGCAGGAATGACATTTACTGATAGACTGTAACACTCGAGAAACGCTGCATCTTTAATAAACAATGCTTTGCTTATGTCTATTTTTTCCAGACTGGTACAGTAGTAGAAGCATCTTTCCGGAATAGTCACCCAGTCTGCTTCAAAATTAACGGTACGAAGCTGCTGACAGTTAGAAAACATTGCTTTGTTCAGTCTGAGGTTTTTAGGAACGTTAATACTTTTGACCTTTATAGCACTAAAAACACTAATTCCTGTTGATAGAACATTTTTTGGATCCGGCAGAGTTAACTGTTTAATGCCTGCATTGTAAAAGGCGTAATCGCCTATTTTTGTTAGGGTTGTAGGCAGTATAACTTCTACCAGTGAACCACAATTCATAAAAGTCCTGTCCTTTACGGTCTCAAGTCCTTCAGGAAAATTAATCTTTTTGAGATTAAAACAGTCTGCAAATGCTTTTGACTCAATACACTTAATTCCCTCTGGCAGGATTACTTCTTCCACATCGGCACTGGCGAAGCACATTTTGCCAATGGTTTTCACATCTGCTGGGATTGTTACTGTTGTACAGCCGTTTAATTCACAGCTGATAAGCGTGCTGTCCTCAATTTTGAATACTGGTTCCTGATTACAGGCTTCTTTCTTCATGCGTCCCGTTTCTTTGATAATTAATTCCATATTGTTTTTTCCTCCTTTATATAATTGAATATGAAATAAAAGCTACAGAATAAATATGGATTTTGTTTTGGACAAAAATGGATTTGTAAATACTATATATATAAGATCTAGGCTGTTTACGGCCAAGTAATTTATACATACATAGGAGGACATTATTATGTCAGAAACACAAAGACCACAGATCAGCACTATGATAACTAGAATGGACATCAATCTGCTGACAGAAAGACATGGATCCAGTGCAATTGCTCCGGACAATGATTACATATTCGGAATGTGCAGAAGTCTTGAGGACTGCATCGAACCGACAAACAGCGATGAGTATGCCGATATTGTCACAATGGTTAAGGATTATTATGCAGCAGAGTATTTAAGAACTCTTATAAGACGCATCGCGGGAGTCAGATACGAAGATGCCAAGAGCCAGAAAGAATTCTGCAATAAGTGCCGCAAGTTATATTTTATTACAGTTGATGAGGACAATAATGATTTCTTATATGACATTCCTGATTGCAAGGACATCAGTTTTAAACATGAATTTGTTAACTGGAATGAGCTGAACACGAAATCACCGTTTCTTGGACTTCTTGTCATGATGGCTTCATATACTGCTTCGCAGCCTGCCATGCACATGGCTTCACATTGGGAGGAGAGAATGGCGGACGCTTATGATGACGATGTTAACGCTATTGTTAATCAGATCTGGGCAAAGAGATTTCGTTTTGAGGATGTCAGCGATGTTGACAAGACGCTTACATGTTTAGGTGTTTATGCTGTTGATGAAAATGGCAAAAAGATTACTTCGGCAATTCCATTACATTATATTGATGAAGATGATGACGATCTGTTTTCCGGAGTTACTGCTGACGAGATTACGCGTGTACCGATTAACATTGTTGCCGAGGGAATACTTGATACACTTAACAACTTAAGCATGCAGATTGGTGTGGAGCCTCTAATTAACTTCTACAACATCATTGAGGAAGCAAAGGGAGAAGATGATCTCTGCGATGGTGACTGTGACAATTGTGATCGCTGCGAAGATTGTGCTGACGATAAGTCAGAGTTTGACGAAGTAGATGACTAACAGGTTTATTTGCAAAGAGGGGCCTTTTGTGAGGCTCCTTTTTGTTACTGGCAGTGAAAGGAGTATATTATTTTGAGAAAAGGTCAGGAGAAACTGATTAAAAGGGCAGAAGAATTGCTGCCAAAAGAATTTGTGGAAAAGCTCATGGATGAGTCGTTTACAATTGAACAGCTTGAATCATTATTCCGTTGGATGCTTTTGTTCAAAGACTGCCCGGAAATACTTGATGACTGGGATGCTTTCTGTCAGGATGCATTTTCTTTCAAGTATATATATGCAATAATGGGAGACTGGCGGCGAACACATGAACTCTGTGCTTACATGAGAGAAAAGTTTCATGGCTGCAGGTATTATGTCATGGATGATTACTGGCAGGCATTTGCTTACAGGATATATTCTGCGGAAAAGGATGACCAGTACTTATTCAACAAGGATGATATGACACATATCCTTGATTATATACGTGACCATATTCTTTGCAACGATTATTCTGATTGCAAGTCGAGTGAAAACTTTTTGGGAGTTTCTGATGAGTTCAGTGATTACAGTGACTTTATGTATAAATTTATAAAAGTAAATTCTGGCATAGGGCTTGCGCTGGTATTAATTGAAGAAGGCACATGTTCTAAAGACATGGATGAAATCTTAAGGATTATACGGCTTACGTCTCAGATGGTTAACGGTGGCATGGAAGCGAGGGCACGGTGTTATATTAAAGCAGGCATTACTGACGAAGAGTGGATTCAGTACGAACAGATGATTGAGAATAATGTTTTTAACAGGAATATTGTGGCAGCAGAAATTGCCTTCAAATATTATCCGGGCTTTAAGGATCTTGTTGACAGCATTATGGAAAGAAATGATGCATCCTTATATTTCATCAGTAACGAGCTGGGTAACGGTTACAGCAGTGGACGTATAAATCTTACTAACACTGAGTTTGTCGAGCCGATCTTTAATACATGTACTAAGCTTGACTGCGCGGAATTTGGCAGCGAAAATATTGTGTCTGTTAATGAGCCAGCCATAAAGTTTTCATGGAAGATTACTTTCTCAGGAATATTCTTAACGTTTAGAAAATACGAAAGCACTGCCATATATAATGCACATTCGCGGGATGACTACAATTATGGAGATGAACCATTATATTCGTGCCGACATGATGGACGCACTAAATTGGACAGAACATATCTGTTTACGAATGATTATAGCGTTCTTATGCAGATTCCATCAGGAAAATGGGTACCAGCCGGTTTTCATACAATTAACAATGATGTCAGAAAGGGATGCGGCCTTATAGGAACTATATTATCGTGGTTCTTTCAGCGTATTAAAGATGCAAAAGAATGTGTGTGGAAAGATATTATGGCATATTCTGTCAGGGATTATGACCTGCTACCAGCATTTACCTGCAACGAGATTACTGCCGGACACACCCTTAATGAAGTAATGAATGCCCATTATAAAAATGCAGGCTTTATCGACTGGAGCAGATGTGACCTGCGCCTTGGGTATCTCATTATGCAGGCCCTGCCACTTGTTAATGAAAAAAGCAGAAACTTTCTGCTGGCAAACAAATATATGAGCTTTGAAGAATTCATGAAAACCTATTGTGTTCATGCCAAGAGAATTTACATTGATCCGGAAATAAAAAGAGTGGATTCAAGACGTTATGTTGTTAAAAGGTTTTTATCTGAAATCATTCAAAAGCGAGTTGGTGCTGACATAGACCCAATTATTTATGATTATATTGATATGTCAGAAATGTTGCACAGAAAGATTTCAATCATGTTTACATCTGAAAAGAAGGTTAATGATGCGCATGATGATCTGGCGAAGGAGCTTACGGCTAAAAATACACCAAGAGTAAAGGTTCCTAAGAATTCAAAATTCAATCGTCTTGCAAAGCTGCTGCCGGATGACATGGAATGGATTAAATCTAAAAAGAGACTTGTTCAGGAAGGCAGTGAAATGCACAACTGTGTTGCCAGTTATGCGAACGAGATTAACAAAGATTCCTGTGCTATATATTCGTTTATGTACAACAACAAACGGTACACTATAGAATTTGTTACATACAAAAACAGATATTCTATTAAGCAGCTATATGGTGTCTGCAACAGTGAGCCGGAAGAGGGCGTTGAAGATTACGTAAAAGGGTTTTTAGCAGAATAATTGTGATGAGAGTATTGGTTACAAGCTGATACTCTTTTTTTTTATGCTTATTAACTGGATTATCTGTCAGCAAGAAAGACTGGTATTAAGAATATATGATACCGGATAGTTGCATACAGTATCAGCAATAAGCAATACTGTTTACAATTAAATAGTATTAAGAATACATGATACTAATTGATTTGCTGACAAGGGTGGGCAGTATTATTGGTATCAGTAATATATGATACCGGATTATTATGGGCAGTATTAGCTATGTATGATACTAATTGCTGACGAATAGTATTGCTAATATATGATACTTTTTAAGGAACAACTGTCAGCAGGATAAATGGTATTATATATGTATGATACTAAATGATTGTTAACAGTATTAGTATATACGTAATACTTTTGAAGATATATGGTATCAGCATATGTGTGATACTATTTTGATAAGAAGAAACTGGTATCAGTATATATGTGATACCAGATAGCTGTAAACGGTATTACTAATATATGATACTAATTGTTGGCAAATGGTATTGCTAATATATGATACTTTTTAAAGAATGATTGTCAGCAGGATAATTGGTATCAGGTATGTATGATACTAAATAATTGTAAACGGTATTGGTATATACGTAATACTTTTTAAAGATATTTGGTATCAGTAATATGTGATACTAAATTATTTGCTGACAGGATAGCTTGTTAACGGTATTACTATATACATGATACTATTTGCGGCAAAATGGTATTACCAATATGTAATACTTTTCAGGGATATTTGGTATTAGTAATATATGATACCGGATAATCGGGTATCAAGAATATATGATACCAATTAATTGCAAACAGTATTAGTATATACATAATACTTTTAAGCCAGTCTGGTATCAGATATGTGTAATACTATTTTAATAGGAAGAAACTGGTATCAGTATATATATGATACTAATTGATTGTAAACGGTATTAGTATATATGTAATACTTTTTGAAGGTATTTGGTATCAAGCATGTGTGATACTAAATAGTTTGTTATGAGAATATTTGCTGACGGTATTAGTAATAAATGATACTAATTTGTGGCAGATGGTATTAGTAATAGATAATACTTTTCAGGGATATTTGGCAGCAGTGAGTTTGGTATTAAACATGTATGATACTAATTAATTGTAAACGGTATTAGTATATATATAATACTTTTTGAAAATATATGGTATCAAGAATATATGATACTAAATAACTTGCTGCGAGGGTATTTGTTAACACGCGGAAGTAGTATTTATTAGTGAGAAATGGCTTGTTAAGGATTATTACTGGGAAACAGGCGTTGGTTAAGGGATTATTGGCAGGAGATAAGTGTAATCAGAATAAATACTAGGGGAAATCTGGCAAGAAGATATATTGTTACGAGTTAATTGCACACGAAAAACATTGTAAACACTAGGAATTAAGGGAAATTAAGGGATTAAAGGGGTTTTGTGTGGAAAGATACTGGTAACAAAAGGATTGTTACGGAGAGAGAGCGTGTTAAATATTAACTTTTGGGGAGTTAACTTAATACCAAACTTATTATTTTCCAAGAGGGCTTAGGCAGGGGGCTGTCAAAATAATAAGTCAGGAAACTTTCTTATCAGGGAAGTAATTTGGGACAGAAAAGACATTTGGAAGAACTTTTGGAACTTTAAAAATGTTAAAAAACATCAACTGCTGAGAAGTAATTGCTGACGGATAGGTGTTGACGAGAAAGATGCCTAGAAGAGTGGTAAAGAAAAATAGTAGTATACACGCTACTACTTTTAAAATAGTAGTAGATTTTTATCTACTTTTTTTAAATTTGTCTAAAATCCATATTTGTATCACATTAAAAAATGATAATTAAAGAGGTGATACAAAATGGGTGGAACAGCTTCTATTAGAATTGTACCAATTCATTCAAAAACAACTATACAGAGAACAGAATTACATAATGAACGAAAAGAAGGAGACCTTACCGGTAAACATATAGACAAAAATAAAATCATACATAATAAGACTCTCATTGGCAGTGCAAACGATGACTTTTATAGAAAGGTTGTAGAAAAGATAACAGAACAGGAGTTCACAGATGATGGATGGAATATTTCAGAATCAGCATTTAATAAGGAAAACTTAAGGTTTGCAAATGGCAGAAAGGTGCGGTCAGATGCAATTCTTGCAGCAGAAGCCATAGCTCATTATCCCGGTCAGATGAATATAACTGAAATGGGAGACCGTTATCCTGCTAATCCGGATGAATTTCAAAAGTGGCAGGACAATACTATTGAATTTTTGCAGAACAAATTCGGTAAAGAAAATGTTATCAATGCGGTCTTGCATATGGACGAAAGCTCACCGCATATCCATGCTGTAGTGGTTCCAATGTGTAAGAATAAAAATAATGAGAATACGTTGAAATTTTGTCATTATGTTGACGGTAAGAAAGGCTGTGCACAGCTTCAGACTGAATATGCAAAAGCAGTTGGTTACGAGCGCGGTGTCAGCCAGCAGAATGTAAACTATCAGAGTATCAAGCAGGCAAGGGCAATACTTACTCAGAGCGTAGGTGCCGAACTGCCGCCAGTTGAAAAAAGAGAGTCAGCTAAAGAATACCGTGAAAGGGTAAATCCTGAATATGAAAAGGTGAGAGTACAGAGAGATGTAGCAACTGCTGATGTTAAGAAATATAAGAATGTTCAGAAACAGGCTGCCAAAAAGGATCAGATTATTGAGTCACAAAAACAACAGATTGATGACTTAAACAAGCGTTTAAAGATTGCTGAAGCTGAAGCACTGAAATATAAAGAGGAAAAGGAAATGGAGAGGCTTGGCATGATGATAAGCGATAATACTCAGGAAGAGAATGAACTTTATTACAGGCTTCAGAGAAACTATATTACTCTTGGCGAAAAGTATGTTATGGAGCATAGCAAGACTCAGGATATTATTGATAAAGACAATGATGGTGTTGACGACAGGATTACAGGTTTCAGGGATGAAGACCATGATGGCATTGATGACAGGTATGAAGAACCAGAGGATATTGGCAATTAAATCAGCATTTAATTTAAGGACTGCTATTTTTAGCAGTTCTTTTTTTTGCTGAAACTTTTCTAAAACTCATATTTATTATAGTCATATTAATTAAATAAAAAAGGAGGAAAAATATTATGGCTAATAAGTGGTTAAAGAGAAGTGCTATCCCGGAACACATTTCTGAGATAGTAAAAGAAAGAACAGGCATGAGTGAGCAGGAGCTTCTAAATGATGTAAAAGTTTATCACATCAACAACATGCAGGAAGCAATTGCTATGTTCACAAACGCTGCTATCAAACGTGAAATGATAGTATTTCACACAGATTACGATGGTGATGGCATCAATTGTGCGAATATTGCACGTAACCTTGCCAGCATCCTTGGAATAACAGACTCTGTAAAGGTAGTTGTTCCTAGACGTTTTTCAGACGGCTATGGTGTACAGGTTCGACATGTTGAAGCTTATGCAGAATGGGGATGTAAAGTTCTTATTCTTGCAGATAATGGTATTGCTGCCATTGAACCTGTAAAGAGAGCAAAAGAATTAGGAATGAAAGTAATCATTCTGGATCATCATGAGAAATTTGTGAATGACCAGAAAGAAGTAGTACTTCCTGATGCAGATGTTCTCTGCGATCCGCATGTAACTGGCGCTGACTTTGTAGACTATTGTGGAGCTGGACTCATGTATATATTCGCAAATTCAATTGTGAGTACATGTCCATGGCTCAGCGATGGAGCTAAAGAAAAGTTTCATGCAGTGACAAGCGTATATGCTGCCATTGGTACAGTTGCCGATGTTGTTTCCCTCACAGGAGAAAACAGACGCATTGTAAAGGCTGGCATCAAAAATGCGCTTGCAGGCAGAGCGTCAACAGGAATGATGGAACTTCTTAAGGATGCAAACATGCTTGACCGCATAACTGCACCTCAGATGGCATTCTTTCTGTGTCCGATGTTCAATGCATATGAACGTCTGGATGATGGCGGTTCAGCAGAAGTTTCTGATGCAACATCTTATATGGGTGTGCATGATGAGTCTATTGAAAATGACTGCCAGATTATCAAAGACAAAAATGAGGAACGTAAGAAACTTGCAGAAGAGGCTTTTGCTAGAGCGGTTGATTATATCAATGCTAACAATCTGCAAAATGAGCGTTTTATTGTTTTTGTCGATGAAGATGGTTCTGCTGGAATCAATGGACTTACGGCTGGCAAGATTACAGAAAAGTACCGCCGCCCAAGTATTGTTGTCAGCCCTACGATTGATGATAATATTTTAAAGGGTTCAGGCCGTTCTCGTTACTGGGCAAATCTTAAAAAGATACTTGATCAGAGCAATGAGTTCATTGAGAAATATGGTGGACATCCGGGTGCCTGCGGTATTACATTGACAAGAGATAAAATCAATGATTTTATCAAAGCTGTTAATGACCTCACTCCTGAAGCTCCTGCGGAAGAACAGTCTGACATAATCCTTTATGACAAGGAATGCAGAGTTGTAAATCTCCGTAAGATGTTTGAAGAGACTGAAAAATACCAGCCGTTCGGTGAAGGCAATCCTGAGATTGTTTTCAGAATTGATGATATTGACATCGTTGGCAAAAAGCGTTACAGAGCTGAAGGTGTTGATTATTATCAGTTCATGGGAGCTAATAAGCAGCATGTAAAATTGTTTGCAAATGGTTTTCAGCTCATCTGGTTCGGTGGAGCAGAAGAGTACAAGAAAATGGGCTGTCCTCTCAAGGTATCCGTTCTTGGAACACTTAATGAAAATGTCTATGTGCCTGATCGTGAAGCAATACCTCGTAAAGAGTATCGTACTTTACAGGTTCAGGTTACAGACTTAAAGCCTGCTGATGCTAGTGATAAATCTGAATGGCAGAACATTCCGGATGAAATCGCTGACATGATGTAAAATTAAAATAAGGTGCCTTTTTGGTGCCTTATTTTTTACAGGTATTTATTTTTAAAGAAGATTATGATATAATATAGAAAAAGAAATAACATCTTTTACTCGAACAAACTCCATCTTTATTTTGCATTATAAACCCAATAAAGAAAGGAGATAATAAATATGGGTCAGAAAGATTTAACCGAGAAGATACTCATGGATCATAATGATGTCTTTGCCGATATTATTAACGGTCTTGTCTTCGAAGGTAAGCAGGTAATAAAGCCTAATGATTTATGTGAGGCAGGTGTACATTCTCAATTTAAAGCGGATGATAGTGTATATCATGAACTTGAAAGAGATGTTGCTAAGCAGTGGGTCGAAGGAGGCGTAAATATTTTGATTTGCGGTTTGGAAAATCAAACTAAGATTGAAGAGTTTATGCCAGCAAGGATTATTGGCTACGATGGAGCGAGTTACAAAAGTCAGCTCCTGAAACATCCGAAGAAATTAATCCCTGTGATGTCCATTGTTCTTTACTTTGGAGATACTAACTGGAATAAGCCTACAAATCTAAAAGGTTTAATGAATGTTCCGGACGGATTGGATGATTTTGTAAACGACTATAAAATGCATGTATATGAAATCGCATTTCTTTCAGACGAAGAAATTGACAGATTTCAAAGCGACTTTAAGTTAGTTGCAAAGTTTTTCCAACAGAAACGCATCAATCCAAATTATAGGATTGGTGGACCAGAAGTAATTGATCATGTTGATGAGATACTAAAAATGCTTTCAGTATTTACAGGAAGCAATATTTACATCGAAGTCAAAAATGATTTAACTGACTCTGATAGGAAAGGAGATATTACCATGGATGTTGTAGCCGAAAGAATGACAAAAGTTAGCCGTCACGAAGGTATTGCTGAAGGTAAGAAACAAGGTATTGCTGAAGGTAAGAAGCAAGGTTTGAAAGAAGGAAGTGATATGGCATTCAAGTTGCTTAATTGTCTAGTTGATGATGAGCGTAATGATGACATTAAACGTATTGCACATGATGAGAAATATCGCCTTGAACTCATGAAAGAGTACGGTATTCTCAATTAAAAACTGAATAGTAAAAAATTAAGAGCATTTCATTAAAGGAATGCTCTTTTTTTTGTTAACTTTGTATATTGACACAAGATATAGTCTTTTTTGTAAAAATATCACTATATTTTGAGAATTAACTTGACATTTAATGCGGTATCAGCTATAGTAATACTAGATAGGAAAGATAGAAATTTCTACACAATAGTTAATAGAAGATAAAACGGTTCGACTTAGCCAGATAAATAAGCCAATCGAAGTTGTCGATTATAACAGCTATTACTGATGCATTTGCTCATGTAACGTCATTGGTCAGAGCGATTAGAAGCAAACGGCATACAGTTCTTACAAAAATACATATATTTACAAACCAATTAAAAAGAAGGGTACTGGCAGGGGCCAATATCCTTCTTATTTTTATTGCTGCTGATATTTGTGATAAACATAAAGAAAAACAAAAATCGCAATCACCATAAATAATGGAATGATTAAATTAATCAGCGCTGTAAAAACTTCTGATATAATCAGCTTCTTAAGTATAAACTTTATCAGCGCACCAATGACATATCCTGCTCCCATGAACAGCATCATTATGGCAACCCATTTCTTTTCTATTTCCTGCATTATTATTTTCCTCCTTTCACTGGAATATAAATTATTCCTGATTTGGTTCCATTCCCTCATCAACCTTTGAAATATCGGAATGTGTTGACGGAGTAAGCTCGTCATAATCCCTTAAGTATTCAGTAGAGTACGGAGTAAGATTCATTCGCTGATATTTAAATTGGAAAATGTTATGACACTCACTGCATTCAGCTTCGTCTTCAAATACCATTGTATGCAGATATCCGTCAAGATATATAAGAGTTCCCTGCTTCAAAATGGTCAAATCCTTATCGGCTACATCTCCATAACTGTACACAAATGGATAATCTGTATGATCTTCTTCATCTATTGAATCTTTTACAAACAGTTTACGGTTTACTGCCAGCTGATACCTTGCATATAAATCTCCATGATCCGTCTCTCCATGAAGAATCTTATCTGTCGGCGTACACACCCTGCCAATTACCTTTGCATGATTTGAATGTTCTGCGCGTGTGTATAAATACTGGAAACCTTCTGTATCATTACTTAAGTGTGTTACCATGTCTACATATGTAGGATAAATTGTAGATACTGGTGTCGGAATCAAAACAGCAGTGTTGCATTCCGGACAAATCTTTCGTCTCATTGCATTCTGCGTTCTGAAAATGCCCTCAATTTCTATAATGTCGTGTAACTTAAATTCCTTAATCTTACGAACCAGTGATGGTTCTGTTGTTGATATAAGCGGCTTATCCCATTTTGGAGATATATTGCCAGCTTCATCATTTGGATTTCTCCTAACTACCCATAACTGAAATAAAGCTGATTCTACACCGGATACCGGATCTGTTGCAAATCTAGGTTCATTTCTTAACTGTCCCATGAGCAGCACAAAGTTTTCTTTTGCCATATTTATCAAATTCCTTTCTATTTTTGTTAATCCACTGGGATTTATATAAATATGAGTTTTACAAATAAACGGCAAAAGAAAAAGGCTTTAGATAATTAATATCTAAAGCCTGTCTGTTTACGCGGGAGTCTCTATCAGTGATACAAACTCATAGCGTCTGCATATGTTTTCATATGTATTACTGTCAATACTATATGCATATGCATTTAAGTCTGCCGGTATCATCAGGTCAGTCTGAATTGTTGCCAGATACCTTGAGACAAATGCCATCTGACGATTGTCTTTCAGTACTTTCATTGGAGGCCTACTGATGCCAAGCTCGTCTTTCCACTTCTTTGCCAGCATTTTTTCCTTGGCAGCATCATTTTCACATGCGTCTATAGCTGCATAAATATTCTCTATTGAACCATAGAAATCAAGCAGTGGTACAGCCGCTTTCGGTCCAAGGCCTCTGACACCGGGAATGTTGTCGGAAGAATCACCCATGAGCCCTTTAAGGTCTGCAATCAACGTTGAATCAACGCCATACTCGCCTTTAATAATGTCATCAGTGAAATTAATTGCCTTACATGGAAGACAGTCATCTTCTGAATATGACTTTCTTGCAGCCACATACTGCCATTCTTCAACCTTTCTAATGTCATACTTAATGCGCATCCGCTCAGCAGTGTCAGCAGAAGTCTGCATAATCCAAACATCAATGTTATCTGTTTTAAGCTGAAGATAATCATGATCCTTTGTAAGAATTTTTATCTTCATAAACGGATTTTCAAAGTGACTGGCAACAGAACCTATTAGATCATCTGCCTCATAGTCTCCACTCTCAAGAACCATGATACCAAGTTCATTGAGAATGGCTTTTAATGTCGCAAACTGCTGTTGAAGACACTCCGGCTTAGGTTTTCTCTGCGCTTTGTATTCAGGGTACAGCTTACGTCTGAATGTATCTCTGGTCTTATCAAACGCAACGGCCATATACTCAGGTCTATGAATACGGATAATATTCATAATGTCCATGAGTGTTGAATACACACCATTTGTATATATTCCATTTGATGTATGCAGAATTTTGTCTGCATATCTGTCGTATTTGTCATCATCCTTACAAAACTTAATCTCAGGCGGGAGATTTCCCATGAAATTAGTAGTCAAGAGTGATGAACCGTCAATAAGTAAAAACATAATATTTTCCTCCTTTAAATTTGTTTTATGTCTACCTGATAAAGATGGATTTTGTTTACGAATACGTTATTTATCAGAAAACTCCATATCTATTTCGTAGTTTATTTATTCATATTCAAACAAAACAAGGAGGAAAAATAATATGAGAAATAAAGGATTTTCAAAAGAGGGTAAAGAAGAGTGGTATAAAACAATGGTTATATACCGTTTCATGGCCAATTACAATCTTGCAGGAGATATGGCAAAATCAAATGCTTGTTTCGACCTGTTAGCAGAGAGGTGTTATTTCAAAACAGCTTTTGAGAATTTTGTTCATAAGCACTATGGTTTTTATGGTGCTACAGAAATGAAGTTCATTTATGAAGATGTGACAAGGGAAGAGTATGAGGCTTCTCTAATGTCTTATCTGAGAAAACGCTTCAAAACGGTTTATCCGTTTGACCTGCCAGATATTCCAAAAGGATTTGATGGACCAAATGATATTCCGTTAACATTGGATGAGATTGCAGAACTGTCTGAGACAAATAAGTTTTATTTCAGCCACTTGCAGAAATCTATCAGGATATTTGCAACCGAATGGTGTGCTAAATATTCTGCTGAACTTGCACAGAAGAGATACCCGGGACTGACGACACAGCTCAGTAAAATGTATGTTCGTATGAGAAAATGGACACATTATGCTGTTGATTTATGTGACAGTAATGATGTTATTGTTGACGCTTTTTGGAATGAATCTGGCCAGTTGTTTTCATGGGAGACCATTAATCATCTAAAAAGGATTTTTGGCTATCCTGAGGAGCCTGAATACAGTGAGAATTATATTCAAAAGAAAGCTGTTAACAAAGCACGCAGGAAAGAAGAATTAGAGACTCCATTTCTTGAGTTTATGGAGAATACTGGTCTCAGAAAAATCAGCATCACTAAGCTTGAGAAAGAGCTGGATCTTACTTTTGATACACAGACATCTTTTAATAAAGAAGAATTTGACTGTATTAAAAAGTGGTTCATGAGCTGCAAGAAAGCCAGAACCTGTAACGGGTATTTTGGTAAGGTTCCGGACAGTCTTGTAAGAAGCTATAACTGCAAAGGTCATGACCTTTTGGTTGCAGTCCTTTCTGATATATCCGAATTTAAGGATATAAGTCCTGTTGTTAAAACAATGGCAGCAGAAGGACTTAAAGCTATTGCGTAAATAAAAAAGAGGGACATTTACTGTCTCTCTTTTTTTTGACTATATTGTTTTTATTTCAGGTTTTGCGCTATTTCCAAAATGAATACCTTTATTCTGTTCAATAAGCAGACCATAAATTGTATCAGGATTTTTCTCAGCCGATTTTATTATTTCCATCAGTTTTATTATCCTGTATGGTATCTTGTTCTTGGCTCCTGAGAATTTAAGAATTACTTCCTTAAGCAGTGCAATAGTATTCTTATCAGGGATATTATTTTTGCATATAAGCTGGATATTAAATCTATCTTTAACATATCCCCATTTTAAGCCAAAAATATGTTTTATATCCTGAAAATTCCTGACAATTAAGTTTGTGCAGATTTTTGTTTTTACGCCACTGAGTTCAGGATGCAGAATATAATATAAAGCATCTGCATAATTCCAGCTTTCATTGAATATAATATACACCTTTTCCGGCAGGAAAGTTCTTGTTAGTGCAGTTTTTATACAGTAGCTGTACATAAATATAAATATCTGCCACGTTTTATTATCCAGTATTTCATGGTCCTGATTAGATGCTGCCATAATAATCATCTTTTCCTGAGGTTTGGATGTAAAATTATCTACTAATCCATCATCTGCTGACAGGATGTCTGTAATACGCTGGCTTAAATAGCATTCTGTTCCAAGGCAGATTTCATTCATAATCTTTCTGTAAGTATCAACATTGTTGTCACAGAGTTCCATAAATAATGACCAGTAATATGACACTGAGCTGTTTCCTTTTATATTTTCAGCTTCCTGTACGTACTCAAGTAGCATATGTTCATCATCTTTGCATTCCTTTATAAGGTCAAATGCTTTTAACAAATCAGCGTCACCAGTACTTTTGTTAAAAATTTTTATACAAATAATAGCAGTAGCAAGAGCAAATGCAGCGGCTTTGCGTGATCTTTTTAATTTTGCATACATATTTTCATTTGTTTTAATTGCATCAGATATTTCAGACTCACTCTGTTTTATGAGCCCCATACAGAATGTCACGATGTCCATTTCTGACTTCAGATACTTTACCGGATTAAATTTCATGCCGGTTATTGTCTCCGGTGTTATGTATACAGCTTTATTATCTGATTGTATTTCATTGTTATTAACAATAAATGCTCTTGCATTTTTATCAGAAATTCCTGTAAACAGAGTATTCATATATTTTTCGTTTATGAAACATGCGGTATCGTCACTTGTCTGCGGTATAATTGTTATGGTGTTTTGGTTAAATAATTGCGTTTTCATGTAAAATCCTCCTTTATATGAAGATGGGTTTTGCTTACAGCAGGCAATATTGCCTGTCATTTACCAGAATCCATCTTTATTGTATGAAAAATGACAGGAGAAAATAATAATGATAATTTTAATTGTAATAGCAGCAGTAATAATAATGTTCAATATATACAAACTACATAAAAGACAGCAAGAAAATCTTCCTACCTATGAACAGATTGGAATGATTGCTATAACGATATTGTTTGTAATACTGGCATTTAAAGAATATTTCAAATTATAGGAGAGGAACAATGTTTTCATTAGCGTGCAGCATTTTAATTTTTTATATGACATACAAAAGATATATCGTCAGCGGACATTTTGACAAAGATACAGCTGACTTTTACAGACGAAATGGAATGCTGTCAAGGGATGATCTGTTAATGGGTTTATTTTTAATATCAGGCATTAGTGATTTTATAAGTGCATTTACTGAGACAAATTTCATTGAAAAGGTTTGCGCATCAACAGCTGGATGTCTTATGTTTGCAAGTGCGGGAATTATATATATGGTGAAAAATTGTGATTAAAATTAGGAGAAAATTCATGGTTAAATGCTATAAACCAAATATGACTAATCTCAAAGGAAAATTGGGACGTGAAATTATGGCTGCAATTAAAAATACCCCGCCTAGTAACCATTCAAAATTGAATAGGCTGGCAGAAGAAGGAATAAAATCTGTATTAGCTGAGAGAAAGAGAGATTGCTGATTTTATGCGTTCATTTATCAGAATCCATTTTTATTATATAGAAATATTACCATTTTGAAGGAAATAAATAAGTATGAAGAATATATTTACACATCACAAGCAGCCGAATTACCCATATTATGACATCCCAAATGCAAAATGCAATATTGTAATAGGCAGTGCGGGTATGGGAAATACATCAGGATATACAAAACCTGTATTGTATAATGCGAAGCCGGGAATATCTTATATCGCTACTGGATTTTTTGATGACAGAAATTTTAAAAGTTCTGCTGACAATTGTTCCCATAAAGTAAAATATTTCAATTTCAGTGGCAGAAACAACTCATTTCATTACAATTCACTGAGATACATTAAAAATGCACAGGATGCTATGGAACTGGCACAAATTATGTCAGACTCAGTATCATTGACAAGCAAAAAAGAATTTTCTGTTATCAAACATCTTAAAGACGAATTACTGGCAGCGCTTATTCTGTATGTCTGTGAAGAATATAAAGATGACTGGAGCATGAGAAATCTTGCAGAGCTGGACAGTTTACTCCATTCATCATTCATCTGCCAGAGTGGATTTGATGAAATTAATGTTAACAGCGAAGCAGGCAAATTGTATTCACATGTAAAAGAAATTTGCAGCTCAGATTTTTTAGACAAACTCTTTTATGAGTTAAATGTCGATATTATGTGTCTGAAATTAATTGATAAATATGACATTTTAAACGATGATAACTCTTTTACGGATGTAATTGATTTTGAGGATATATATAAGGAAGATACAATTATATTCATCAATGAGTATATTGATGATATAAGCAGTTCTTATTCTTACACATTTATAGCATCAGCATTTGTAAATCAGGCTATGAATGCGTATAGAAAAAAGCAGGAGAGCGGTAATAAGGTAAGATTTGTCCTTGATGAATTCCAGAGTCTTTATATTCCAGATCTTAATGACAAGATTGAAGCTGTTACAAAAAATAACTGTGAGGTTGATATTATAAGCCAATCGTTTTATCAGATTGCTGATGCTCCGAAAATCATTGACTTATGCGACAATATCATCTGCATGGGAACAATAGACTGTAATGCTGCTAAACTTATTTATGCTTTGTCAAATATTAATGTATTCAAACTAAGTGCAACAGAATGTATCGTAGTCGAAAAGGATAACAATATTACACATGATAATATTATGAAGATAGTTTCATATAATAAAAAAAAGAAATGGATTTTCTAAAAAATACAGCAGTATCACAATTAAATATGATACTGCTGTATTTTTTATTCGCCTTACTCATCCAAAAGCGTTCTATTTTCTTTCTTCTTCTTTTCATCATTTTTCACATATCTCATGGTAGTACTGATGTTTGCATGTCCCAGTACGCTTTGCGTGTACACTAAATCAAGGCTTTTATCATATACTTTTGTGGCGCATGAACTTCTGAGAGAATGCGCATGAAAATTTGTCACTTCCGGGGCCGCGATCTTTGCGTATTTTTTTACCATTATTTCAACGCTTCGCACAGATAACCTTGTGCCTTTCTTTACGCCTTTCGTTGATACAAACAGAGCATCTTCATCATCCGCAATACCAAGTGTTTCCTTCATATTTTTACGTACATCAAGCCAATCCAAAAGTACATTCTCGGTTGTATTATCAAAGTAAACAATATCTTCATTTCCACGTTTTCTGATAATTTTGAAACAGTGTTCATCAGTATTAATGTCACGTACATCGAGAGAAACAAGCTCTGATACACGTATTCCGGTGTGCAGTGCGAGAGTGTAGATGGCAAGATCTCTTGCTGATGTAATTATTCTTGAAGCTTCCTGCCTTGCACTGATTTGTTCTGAACCACCAAGAATTGTGTCATATATTGACTCAGCCTGTCTGTCTGTAAGGGCAATGGGAATGGTTTTATCAACCTTTTTCTGCCTGATTTTAAGCACAGGAGCCTTGTCTACAATGTCATTCTCAAGAAAATAATTGTATAACGAACGGAGAGCACTGAGGTAATTGTTTCTGGTAGATGACTTTGATGGCACGATATATTTGCCGGTCTGCATTCTGGCATCAAGTTCTTCCTTTAAAACTGCGCCATATTTTTGTATGTGATTTAGAAATTCTTCAAAATCGGCCTTTTTGAGCCTGTCTAAATCCTGAACTGTAAACTGTTCAATTGAATCATATTTCTTATTAAAATAAACATTGTAATCGAGCAGCCACATCAGGAAGAACTGTATACGTTGTAAATAAGCTAACTGTGTTAAAGGCTTTGTATAACCAGCTATTGACCTGATATAACCTGCACAGAAATCAGGCAGCATCATTTTTAAATTGTATATCTTCGCTTCAGTCTCAGCATTTTTCTGGTCTTTATATTCGCGGGCCATATAATTTCCTCCGTAAATGTAATCTGTTTTTATAAAATAATTATAACAAGAAATCCCATTTTTTACAATACAACATGTAGCGTGTAATGATTTACAATATACCATATATAGGACTAAATTAAGCCAAGAACCCCATATGTAGTATTTAAGGTATCTCGTTATTCGCATAATTGAAATTATGCGAATAAATAAAAATATATTCTTACTACTATTATCTTCGTTTCTACCTATTTTTATAGGAAGCTTTTGCTAACTCAATATACTAAATTACTTGTAAACAAATAATGTTTTATGCACAAAAAAAAAGAAAGCAATTCGTTCACGCTTCCTTTTCTTTGTATTTCTTTGTCAGATTTCTTATAAGCAGTCCAGTCATTGCAATTATTATTGCAGCATCAATATCTGCCAGCAAATGTTTTGCCATCATAAAACCTGTTTTCATTTGTCTGCATACGTTATTCATTATGACTATATTTCCTGTGCAAAACATCATTAAAACAAAATCTGTACCGACAAGTATCATTTTTAATTTCGATACACATCCATTATTTATGCAGATTCTTGTGTAAGCAAATAATCCTGTCAGCCTTAAAATAATGGCAACGAAATTATACTGCATCTGCCATGATGCAAACAAAGCTAACGCTATCAATATAAACTGCAATGCTGTTGCAGATTTTTCATCAACTTTCATACTACTACCACTCCCTTTACGTTTCTTATTATTCCAAATATGATTAAACTAATTATTAGTGCATACAATACTATATTTTCTATTCTATTCCATTTGCAGTTTTTATCTATAACCCAACAAACATACATTTTCCCGATAAAATAATATATAACAGGCTGTAATATAAATAGTATCGGATTTGCTGCAAATGCGCCTGCAAAATTCATCTGAGCCATATTAATAAGCATATGGGTTACTCCGCAACCGGGGCACTTAAGTCCTGTTATCATTCTGAATACACATGGAACTGCAAAGTGAAAGCGGGCCAACATGTAGTAAGCAAATCCCGCTGCTACTGCCAGTCCGCCTGCCAACAAGCGTTTAATTTTCAGCATAGTCATTAACAGTGTCCTGAAGAATACAATAATTTACAATTCCCAGACCAAAAATCTGAAGGACAATAAAAAGTATTGTATGTGATCCACCGTTCTTGAGCTTGTCTACTTTAGCGCCCATTCTGTATGCCCAGTACCAAGAATATATGCCGCATGTAATTAATGTAAACAGAAATGCCATTCCTCCACTTGTTGTGTAAGAATCATCAGGTGTAAGCGCGTTTGCATCATTGTTAAGGCATATAAACCAGTAAATTCCATACAGGCCGCATGTAATAATGGAAAGCACTACAGCCAATACAATGTTTCTCTTTTTAATCATATTTTCAACCTTTCTGAGCCGTCTGCTCGTTTTATTTTTGTATATGATATATATGGATTTTATAGATTTATCGCAAAAAAAAAGAGCCATACATAAGTACAGCTCTCCTTTTGTTTACTTAGAAACCTTTTCAAGAATTCCCTTAACGAAATCACTTTTAAGAAAAGTTTCTGTATCCTCATCATATTTGGCATTATAACGATGCCAGTAATCACGATGAGTCTGCACAATCTTTTCAGGATCATGCTCCATCAGTGCAGAGAATGGAACATATAGATCATGGGTAGAATACGCTGTTTTCTCTGGATTTTCAAAGTATATCCAGTCGTTATAAATGCCAACCTCGTAAATGCTGACCTTATATTCTGCCACCCATGGACATCTGCTCAAGAGAAGTTCTCTTGTAACATCAGGTGCCCCAGATACATTCTGATACTGATTTGCTACTAGATAAACAGAACCCATATCCTGTTTCTCACGAGACCAGCTGCCACGACTCTCCGTAAACTTGCCCTTTTCATGTCTTAAGAACATTCCTATAGAACACTCTTCTGACATAGTGTGAATCCATTGTTCTGAGGTAAGATCACGTTTGCCCATATTGTTTTTGACGGCAATTTCAATCTCCTTGTCAGAAAAATACTGACTGAGATACTTATACTGTCTGAAGAACCGCTTTATCATCTCCATTGTGTATGATGAGTCAGCTTTTCTTTTAGCAATATCCGCCGCTCTTTTGTTAGCTTCGGCCTCTTTCTGTAAACCAACAGCATCTTTCACAAGACGCTGCATTAATTCCTCATCAGAAATGTTAACCCACTTTTTTATAAGCTCTAAATCCAATAAACTTGCCATAATATCGTCCTCCTTGTTTTTTTTATTTTTTTGATAAATATAGCGTTATAAATATGGATTTTCGTGACAAAAATAAAAAGGACCGGAATTTTCCAGTCCTTAAATCCTATTCTCTGAATGCTTTCTGCTGATGTTCATTGATAAAAGCAAATACTTTTTCATATTCACTTATGTCTCTTATTGCAAATGCCCTGTCGCTGCGGTCATTCCAGCAGTCAAATGTTACTGTACCTGTATGTAGTACCTTGTCTGCGAAACTGGTAATTTCCTTTACATGAGCAATGTCAATATATGGTTTCATTTCCACAGTTGTTGTGATGACACCTGATTTAATATAAACAGCTTTGTCTGTTACCATGTATTCTGTGCACCGTGCTTTCATCCACATATAAAATGCATTACACAGATATATGCCGACAGGTATCAGCATAAACAGCATTGCATATAAGCCCCAGCTTTGAGGTTTGATACACTTTAAGAAATAACGTAGAAATACTCCATATAAAATAAGAAGAATCAATGTTTTATTCAAAAATGCACACATAAGCACTTTTATAAGAGCCATTCTGCCCTGCCATAAAATGTTTTCGTCATTGTTCATTTTATTCTGTATTCGCATAATACTTTCTCCTTCCAATATTTTCTATAAATATGGATTTCACAGTTTCTCATATAAATACTGATTTTTGCCTTTGTATACCAGCTTATATTTTTCAGGATGTCCTGTAACATATCTATAAAGAGCGTCTGTTGTCGCTTTTACTACATAATATTTTGCATCAAGCTCATCAACAAGTTTTCCGTATTCCTCTGCTGTGTCTATTTCTTTTATTAGGCCTGTTTTTGTTGTAATACTTCTTTTAATTGTACTATAAGCCGGTAATCCATATTCAATATGAACCTGCACACCAAGATTTGTTTCATCATAATCATTTGTGTCAGAGTAAGCAATTGTGTATAGCTCCGGTCTTGCATCCATGAGTACTTTAATTCCCTTGTATTCATAATAATTGCCACTATCCCATTGGGTAAATACTCTGTCAGTATTATGTTCTTTTAAATATTCTGCTATTTTAATTTCGTCTTTGCTTATTGTAGCATTTGGAGTATTCAATGCCTCTTCTGTAGGTTTAAATTCTTTTGTTGAAACAACTGTAGTAATAACTATTAGTAAAAACAAAACAGCCATCATAAACGTACAGCCAATATAAAACCATTTGTATGCCAGACTTATTTTTACTTCTTTTAATTTTGTCGTTTCAAGATATTTAATAAAATCACTTAAAACAAACAGTATTCCTATAACATAAAATGACAGCCATTTTATTTGCAATGATATAAGGAGTGTAAATCCCAGATACATAAATATTGTTGAAAATTTAATTCTTTTCTTATATATCATGGCTATAAATATCACAAATACCACTATAAATATCAAAAACAGTTCTATTGTTGGTTTCCCAAAGCTTAATGGCTGCTGCTCAACTATTGTAATAAAACCGAATACATTATCATGTAAAACTTTAAATACATATAATATGGAATCAGCTCCATATGGATTAATAAAAAGAGATACTGCCATCATTAACCATGTAATAAATATTGGTTTATACTGTTTCTTTTTAAAATTGTCGCATAAACTATTTGGAATTTTATCTTTAAATATTTTCTTCATTGGTATCATATACGGAAAAAACACTACATAATGCATTATCCAATATGAAGCATGAATATTTATCTCAATTAATGTGCATAATGGAATTATGAACAGATATTTTGTATTGCCTGTTTTTATCACTTTTTCTATGCAGATAATCTCCGTCATAATTAGAATAAATGTAAACATCTGAGGACGCAGGTTTATATATCCAAAGCAGATAAGTGTAATTGCTAACACAATAAGCGTTAATGTTTTATTCCAATTCGAACCTCTTATTTTTAAAAATGTATGCATCGTAAACATCATTCCAATAATGAAAGTTAATTCTAATATGCACAGTCCAAGAGAACCTGCCAATTTACTCACTCCTGCTACTATTACACAGTACAGCCAGTTTTGTATCACTATATCCGGCAGTGATCCGCCCTTAAATGGTGCAAATACAAATGGGTTTGTATGCGGTATACCATGTTTTAAGATATATTTACCATTAGCAAGCAGATAATACAAATCCGTATCCGTATAATCAGTGGTAAATATCATTATTATCGCAAACAGCATTATTAATTCCATTGCAAAGAGTAATTTATCTGCATTTATTTTCTTAAATTTATCTTTCATTCTTCCTGCATTCCTTGTCTTTTTCCATGAATTTTATTCTGAAATTTTGCCTTTGTCTTACATTATCGCTCTCCTGTATCTGGCCTACAAAGAAAGCTGTAATTCCTGTCAGCATTAAAAAGCATCCTGCTATTAGTGTAGGAAACCTCTTTACAAGTCCTGTTTCAAAATATTCAACAAAGACCGGAGCATTAAACAATATTCCTGCAATAAATAATATAATGCTTATCAGCCCATAAAACTTAAGAGGTTTGTATAACCATATCATCATAAAAAGCTGTTTTAAAACTCTTATTCCATCAGGAATCGTCTGAAGTTTTGACTCGCTTCCTGCTACCCTGTCATGATATTCAGTTTCAATATCTACTGTAGGTATTTTATTAGCAGCTGCATGTATATTCATTTCTGTTTCAATAGAAAATCCTTCTGAAAGAACAGGGAATGTTTTTACAAATCTGTATGAAAACATTCTGAAGCCTGAAAGAATATCCTTGTAATTCTTATTAAACAGTTTATTGATACTGTTTTTCATAAGCTTATTTCCAAAATTATGAAACCGTCTTTTATTTTCAGTAAAATAGCTTGTTGACAATCTGTCACCTGTAACCATGTCAGCCCGACCATTTACAATCATTTCATACATTTCTGTGAAACTCTCTACTCCATATGTATTATCGCCATCAATCATGCAATAAGCTCTTGCATCAATTTCCATAAAAGCCTGCCTGATAACATTTCCCTTGCCCTGTTCAAAACACTGATTGACAGAAACATTAATATCTTTGTTCAGACAGCTCCATTCTTTTGTTTTTTTCAACGGTATTATCTGTTGAATTATTGTCATAAACCCATATGCCAATATCCAGTGGACCATATATTTGATTAAGTTTTACTATTGCAGGCTTAAGCTGCGTTAGTGTGTCCATAATACTAAGTGCCTCATTATAGCATGGTATTATAACTGCTAAATCTGTCACTATTTTTTCTCCTTTTTAAATTTTCTTATACGATAAATATGGTTTTTAATAAATACACGATAATAATTGCACGCTTAAAGTTTTGCATGTAGTCTGTACGTATAAAAAGGTATCATATTTAAAATTGATACTATATTTGTTTTTAGTATCATAATTAAAAATGATACGTTTTATATGTAAGTATCATATTTAGAATTGATACGTATTACTGCTTATGATATAATACACATATAATATAGAAAGTGAGGATCTGTAATGCCAAAACCTGTTGATGTAGCTGCATGGGATTTTACAAAGAAAATGGAAAATCTTGCAAAAGAAAATGATATATATGCGGTTTGCCTGCATTATAATATAAAAGATAATTCCATTAATCAAAAGCAAAATGAAATATCATATAACATCCTAAAAGATTTATGCGCAAATGTAGGAGTTAATTTATCAGTATCAGATGATGAACTTTTTCTAAATATTGATGCTGAAAAGTATGTGGCCGTAACACGTCAAACAGCTGGACGCCCAGCAAATATTATTTTTAAAGATGATGCTTATTCTGTATATTCATATGCTGATATTCTATACATGAAAAATCAAGGCATGACAGATAATGATGTTGCTAAGAAAATAAACATGCCAATAGCAACTTTCAAACGTCACAAAAAGAAAATGATGTCATCTGTCTTTGTAAAACGACTGGATAATAACAAACTGAATGATATGGAATATTTAAACAGTCAACTTGAAGGCCTGTCATTCTAAAGTATCTGCCTAAAAATGTGCCCAAACTGGGCAGATAAATAAAAAGAGTACCCAAAACGGATACTCTTTTTTTTGTTTATTCCTTTTCCTTTGTAAAAACTGTATGTTTTCCTGCATGTTCACAGTTATTGCTGCAAACAAGACATCTTTCTTCATACGGCTTCATTCTGGCGTAATTACAGTACATACCGGGATTTTCCCGTTGGCTGTATATATCAGGAACCAATGTCATCTTTTTCATGGCAGCCTCCTATCTTATAGCGCAAATCTTACAATTCCAAGGTTTTTAGGAAGTTTCATAAACTCGCCTATTCCGCCATGCAATATTTTTCTGGCTTCTGTTCTCGTATATCCAAGATTATCACACCAGTCTGAGCAAAAATCCTCCCAGTCAGAATACCATGCGCAGATTTCAGGATTAATGTTATATCGTCTGGCATGTGTTTCAATTTTCTCTTTAAGCTCATCTGTCACAATGATATGTCCAGACAAATATTTTACACTTTTTGGATCCATATTTTCTCCATTCTACCTGCCCATAAAGGGCAGGATTTTAAAAACCCATGCCCTTATCGGACAAGTTTACATGTTATTCTCCTATCATCTCAAGGAATTCATCCTCAGAGATAATAGGCACGCCAAGTTCCTTAGCTTTCTTATTCTTTCCTGATGTACTTTCTACATCATTATTAATAAGATAGCTGGTCTTTCCTGTTACAGATCCAGTCGCTTTGCCACCCAGTTCTTCAATTTTTGCCTGCAGTTCTGCACGGTTTTTGAAGTGGTTGACTGAACCAGTGATGACAAACGTCTTACCGGAAAGAATATCTTTGCCAGTAGGTATATCTGTTTCTGCTGGGCCCTCGACATCAATCCATTTGAGCAGGTCATATACCTCGGTATTGTTTGAGATTCTCCACATCTCATCCAGCAAATCCTTCTCAAACGGAATCCATCTAAGGTATTTGTTTCCCCAGTCCCAGAGACTGAGTTCGATCTTTTCTCCAATTCCGTCTATGCCTGTAAAGCATTTACGATTATAGACATCGTTGAAAAATTTCCTGACATCTCCTTTGTAGGCCTTATCAAACAATTTTGCCTGTCCTTTTCCTACCATAGGAATGCCAAGCGCATGAATGAATGGCACAAATGTTGTCTTACGGCTTCTCTGAATTGATTTCCAGATATTGTCATATGACTTCTGTCCAAAACCATCCATTGCAGCAATGTTACGCTCAAAAGTATCAAGTCTGTACAGATCTGCAAGCTGCTTAATGAAACCCTTTTCAATGAATTTCTCAAGGGTTTTCTCTGACAGACCGACAATATCCATGCAGTCTCTCTCGCAGAAATGTACGAATTTCTTAACCTGCTTTACAGCACAGTTAGGATTTGTACACATCTCTACTTCAACGTCTCTGTCACCAGAATGTGTAATCATTGGCGATGTTTCCATGCCGCATACCGGACATGTACATGCATGAGACTCAGCGTAAGTAAGTTCATCTCCCGGTGTTAGATTCTTATCAATACATGGAATTATCTTATTCGCTTTGAACACTGAAATCTTATCACCGACTCTCAGACGCAGTTTCTTGACGATTGATACGTTATGTACGCTCGCTCTTGTAACTGTAGTGCCTTCAAGTTGTACCGGATCAAAGACTGCAACAGGATTAATACGTCCCGTTCTGCTAGGAGACCATTCAATTTCTCTCAAAGTAGTTTCAACGCACTCATCTGCCCACTTGAAAGCAAAGCCTGTGAGTCTGTTAGGATGATGTCCTGTAACAGGAAGTGCATCAGCAGTTTTATAATCATCCGATGCAACGACAAGTCCGTCTACAGGATAATCCAGTGTCTCTACTCTGTCAGAAAAACTGTTCATGACGTTAATAATCTGATCCGGTAGATCTGAATCTACATCTGGATTGCTTGAATAAACTCTTGCAAGTTCATGATCTACAACGCCAAAGCCAAGTCTCTTAAGCAGGGTCAGTGTTCCAAAGAATGTTGTCGGTACCTCAATCCTGTCATTAGCAGCGGGTTTCATACGTACAAGTTTGAACGCTTTAAACATAACCTTTCTGTCCTTGAGCCCCGGTTCCTTCATGGTAACAGTGGAATTGGCGAGATTACGAGGATTTGAATATTCCTCTTCACCCTCTTCTAAATTTGAATTAATTCTCTCAAATTCTGAATAGGACATAAGAGCTTCTCCTCTTACTACCAGTTTTCCTTTGAACCCAATGGTCATCGGAATACCTTCGATATAAGGTGCCTGATGAGTCATATCACTTCCAATTTCACCATTTCCTCTAGTGACAGACTGTATCAGACGTCCATCATTGTATTCTAGTACCAATGTACTACCGTCAAGTTTCCACATTACAACACAGTCTCCACTAGCAGCTTTTGAAAAGACTTTTGGAAATTCGTTAATATCCTTTGTCTTATCAAGCGAAAGCGCTGGCAATTCATGCTTTACTTTCTTAAGACCATTTCCGCCAATCTCATCTGCACCAACTTTTTGTGTTGGGGAATCTGGCAGAATAACTCCTGTTTCCTTTTCAAGCTGTGTAAGCTCATCAAACATTGCGTCCCATTCATGGTTTGACATGATTTCGTCTTTGCCATTGTAGTAAGCGTTTGACGCCTCATTTAACTTGTTAACCAGTTCCTTCATTCTTAATGTTTTGTCCATAGTGTTTTCCTCCTTTATTTTATTTATATATGAACATTATAAAGATGGATTTTCTACGCAAAAGAAAAGGACACTTCAATGTTGAAATGTCCTTTGTAAAGTTTACTGTCTTTAGAGCAATTCATGCTCTTCACAATAATCTTGCATATGGTCGGCAATTTCATTACCCATATACTTTCTTACCATATCAACATTGATGCCAGACTCCAACATATTTTCATATACTTCAGTCTCGTCAACACCGTGTTCAACTGCATCGTCGAATCTTGACTGAATCTCAGCAACCATGTCGGCATTCTGCTCCGTTTCCAGCCACATCATATGATTATCATTGACAAGTGAGCAGGTAAACAGGATTTCATTGCCATTTTCATCATAGACAACCATGTCCTCATCACAGCTTTTTAGAAAATTCATTAATCTCTTAACTGTGATTTTATTCTTGTCCGAGCATGATGCCTGTAAGAAAAGCTTTTTCGGCATTGGAATAAATATGAAAGCTGATTTCTGCATGCCAGACAAATATGCCTCACTGTAAGGTCCGCCAAAGCGAATAACTGCATCTGTTTCTAAAGTGAGATTATTAATACGTTCCATTAATGCTTTTACTGTCATAATATTTTCCTCCTTTACTATTTATATATGACACAATAAATATGGATTTCACACAAAAGAAAGACACCTCCATATTGAGATGCCCTTTTCTTTGTTTACTCGGTAACTTTAATTCCAGTGCATTCATAAAAAATGTCTGGATCAAAATTTGGAATGTTTTTAATTATCTGTCTCTGACAATCAGATAATTTATTCCACCACAACTGACCACATTCAGATTCATCAAGTACCTTGAGATAACCGCCCATTGTTTCATATGTTGGGTATGCTGTCTTTTCTTCATCAGTCATATCTTCTTCATCTACCCATTCAACAACATCCTTTGGTATCTGATTCAGTAAATCTCTTGCATCTGAATTTATCCATTCACGATATGTTATATCTGACGGCTTATTGAACAACATGATTTTCTGTTCCTCTGTATTGAAACAACCAGTATTAAAAGACGATTTGTTCCAGTCCCCAGTGTTGTAGTCCCCAGTGTTACCGTATCCGGTGTTGTAGTATCCGGTGTTACAATTCCCAGTGTTCCAGTCACCAGTGTTCATGCTTCCGGTGTTCCTATCCCCGACGTTGCAGTTCCCGGTGTTGTAGTCCCCGGTGTTGTAGTATCTGGTGTTGCAGTCCCCGGTGTTGCAGTCCCCGGTGTTGTAGTATCCGGTGTTGTAGTATCCGGTGTTGTAGTCTCCGGTGTTGTAGTCCCCGGTGTTGCAGCGGCCTGTACAATTCTTTCCAGTATTGACGATTCGCAACACTTCATCCCACGGAATTTCACGCACGATTTCTAGTTTGTCAGTGCATGACTTATCACCGTCTGTTCTTACCTCACCATAGGCAATGACTTCTGCAACCTTGTTTTCACTGTTGAAACTGTAATAATTGAAACAGTCGGCAGCAGTTTGACAGAAATGCATACCGTGACTGCAAATATCAAGTTCTCCTTCTTCCTCAAATTTTCCGGGGCAAGTGTACTGCTTAGTATGCCCATTAGGTGAACAAGTCCAATCTGAATGGAACACTTTAAATCCTTTTACTTTTGCCATAATATTTTCCTCCTTTATATTGTTTTTATATATGACAAAACAAAGATGAATTTTATAGCCTAAAAATACTGCTATTTTCGCATACCCATATATCAAGATTCATTTCACCGTTATATGTTCTTGCGACATTTTTCATTGTCTCGAAATTCTCATCTGAATAATACACAAGCTTCACCGTTGTTAGCGTGCTTTCCGGATGTTTTGAAAAATAATCTTTTACTGCCTGTAATGAAATATAGTCAGCTTTTTCAACGGGAAAATGATAAACTCCTGTAGATATTGATGGAAATGCAATACTCTCAAATTTATGTCTGCCCGCAAGTACCAAGGCATTCATATAACAGTTATAAAGTTGTTTAACCTTTTCTTCTTTTGCTTTATCTGATAAATTGTCTTTCCATATTGGACCTACTGTATGAATAATTCCTTTGCATAAAAGATTGTATGCACCTGTCAGCTTAACTTCTGCTATCTGGCATCCGCCAAGTGTTCTGCATTCTGCTAATAATCCTGGTCCTGCAGCTCTATGAATTGCTCCGTCTACACCGCCACCGCCAAGCAGAGTGCTGTTTGCTGCATTAACAATTACATCCACATCATTTAGCTGCGTAATATCTGTTTTTTGTAAAAATACTGTCTGCATAATTAATTCCTTTCTTACATGTATTACTTATATAGTATTTAAAATCTTCGATTTGTCCCAAAAGAAAAGCAGGAAAATTAATTCCTGCCAGTCTTTGTTTACGCAACATTATTTTTAAATTTTTCAAGACGTTTCTTACTACTTTCTCTCAGGTCAATTCCCTCGATAAGCTCATCGAGCAGGTCCCATCCAGTATTGCCTATCAGATTCCATGGTTTATCAAGCAAAAATCCTCTGATTGAATTAAGCGCCTCTGCTGCCGTTGCTGCACAGTCGAGCTTTTCTTTAACAATGTCTATGTCAAGAACATCGTAAGCATCATCATCTTCTGTAATAATGACCGTGTCTGATTCAAGTTCCAAACAACTATCACATTCAACAATGTCATACACTGTAAGTTCATCAACGCCCATGTTGTCTTTTATCTCATTTGCTGCCTTTTCTGATAAAAACTCTAGAAGTGGACACATTGACAACTCAATATGTACATCGTTATGTCCTTCTTCACCCTCTCCAATAAACTGACCTAAAGCCGTTGCTCTGATTATCAGTTTATAAGTAAACGGTTTATAAGCCTCATCATCAGAATGATAAGTTTTCTTGGACTGAAAGATAGCAAATCCATCATCGTTATATAACTCCTCAAACTTATCCAAAAGTTCCATTTTCTGTACTGCCGCAAATGAAATAGCTCCAAAACTTAACATATCTGCCATAATATCATCCTCCTTTGTTTTTTTTATTTTTTGATAAATATAGCAGTATAAATATGAGTTTTGAAACGTAAAAAGACACCTGACATATTGTCAGGCGCCCATTATTTTATCTGTCATTTTCAATATCTTCATCTTCCATTGCATCGGATAAATCACCATTTTCGATATTTGCTCTTACTGAACTCCAGTCAAGATTATTCTCTCCTGAGAAGATTCTATCAGCATCATCTAAAAATTTCATTGGCATATCAAGATTTGATAAGCCTGAACAGTCCTTAAAAGCATTATCACCAATGGCAAACATACTGTTAGGAATATTTATATCTGTAAGCGATTTACATCCTTCAAACGCGTTATCACCAATAGACACCGTTCTTTCAGGAATATCAATTCGCTTTAAATTCTCGCATCCTTTGAAATATTCCTTTGGAATAAATACAAGATTATTTGGCATGCGCACATTTTCAACAGCCTTTCTTTCCGGGCTGTCTTTCGGCATTTTCTCAAGGTCTTCAAAATACACTACTTTTTTATATTCCTTGTTCTGTACTGGTTCTTCCTGAGCTTTTTCTACATTTCTTATCTGATGAATTCCACCGCATACAGGTGATGTCTGAATAATACGTCCTGCTGCATTTCCATAAACTGCAGGATCATTTACAATCTGCAATTTTGCCGGTCTCTGGTTCATTATTGAAAGTGGATTTGGCGCATAAATCTTTATGTCATTAAATGTTCCGCCATTTAAAATATTAACAGCGGGATTATCAGTCTGCGTTACCGTGTATGTTGTCCCATGTTCTGTCGAGAAGAAAAATCCATTCATTTTCTGTGCCCTCCTTTGTGGATGTTTTTCTGGTATATTATTTATTTCAATAGGAACGCCTGAAGTTCTATCGAAGACCATCTCAATTCCTCTACTTGGTCTTTTTACTGTCATTGTTGAATTATTTCGTTCCTTTATTTGCTGTTTTTCTCGTTCTCTGTCAGCCTTTTTGTCTGCTTCCATTACTAATCCGGTAACAACTAAAACTGGCAGCGCTCCTGGAATTTCCTTTGCGCCAAGATTTTTAATAATATCAGGTGAAAAGTCTTTTGAGTCAGTAATAAGTCGTCTGTTCCATTCCAGTTCGTTAAAGTCTCCACGTTTTGAGCATCTATCTTTTCTAATATCATCGGGAGTATTCAAATAATATAGCTGAACATTGCTGTTAGCAGGAACATTTTCCATTACGGACTTTATTGCTGACGGCGGCAGCACTGTAACATATTTCTTATTTTCAATATCCATATCATGAGGTTTTTCAAGTCCATAACGCCGTATATTTGTATTCCCTGACTTATTTACCACTTCATATGCTCTGCATTCAAGCATTTCTCCATTAGCAATCATTTTGTCCAGTTCACTGCTTGTTCTGAAATTGTACTGCACTCCATATTCCTCACCCGGTCTCATAGGCCTGTCTGTTGACGACATTAACTGTTCATATCCATACGTATCAGCAAGTTCTCTTTGTATGGTATCTTTCCCGCTTGCAGTTTTACCCATTAAAATAATTAAGCTCATTTGTCATTATCTCCTTATTTTGATGTAATAAATATGGATTTTCGTAAAAATGAACAAACAAAAAGACTCCTCATTAATAAGGAATCTTTAAGTTTAAAATGTCAAAAAATCTCAATCACCATTATCCAACACTGATGCGTTAGACTCCATGTCGATACTGGTAATACGCATGTATTTTGTCCAGTAAGACACAGAATTTACTGCAACTGTGTTGTCTTTGGCGTTACAGTGACACCAGAGATCATTGCCTTCAGCGTCCTTGCCGCAATATATGCCGACATGATTTGTACGAGTATGTTTCTCGCCATTTTCGTCAGTATATATTGTATCTCTACCATCCATAAGGAATGCCAGATCACCCGGCTTTAATTCCTCATGGCTGATGTACTGAGCACGTCCGCCTTCAACATTCTCTGTTGACTGCATCCATGTACCCTCGCCTATGTCCTGACCTGTAACAAGCCAGAATACATATTCAACAAAACCGGAGCAGTCAAGTGATTCGCCGGTCTTCCAGTTATTATTATAGTCTGGTTTGCTGCCAAGATTATATGTAAACTGGCCAGACATTCCCATTGCTGTATTAACGATACAGTAACGAGTTTGGCTGAGTCCATCATATTCGTTAATAGAATATGTTGGTTCTGGTTCAACAACTGGTGCTGGCTCTGTCTCAGCTACTGGTTCTGAGAAATCAATTTCAGAAACAGCTTTTGTAACGCCTGCAGTTGGTACTGGTGTCTCTGCAATTGTAGCAGCTGGCGTAGTGTTTATTTCTGCAGCGCTTACTGTCTTAATATTGACGTTTAATACACCAACAATAGACAATACAGCTGCTACTATTATTAAAAAATTCTTTTTGTTCATATCTAATTTCCTCCTTTATTTTTTTTGGTAGAATATAAACTCCTATAGATATGGATTTTAGAAAATAACAAAAAAAAGCCATGTATTATGCATAGCTTTTTCTTTTTTTTACATGCCATAAAAAGGATGCTTTGGTGTAAACATCTTTTTTTCTTCCTCAGATGCCAGCTCGTAATACTCATACATTGTTGAGTAGTCAAAAACCACATCTTCGCAGTACAGCTGCCCAAATTTCATATATCGGGCAATTGTTACTCTCTTCTTTGCAGGTTCGTTCTTTAATACCTGTGCAAAGAGTGAAAAATCATTTGGCTGTTTTCCTTCTGCTTTACAGATAAAAAGGTCTCCTGCCTGTATTTTTGAAAGATCGTACATATCCATCTCTCCTTTCTTTGTATGCATTAATATGAATATATATGGGTTTTGTACGAAAAAAGAGAAACCAATAATGGTTCCTCTTTAACAGTTTACTTTAATTCAGATTTTAAAATCTGACATACTGCCTCTGCCAGTTCTTTTCTTGCAGCCTCTTCCTGCTCTTCCTGTTTGCGTTTTTTTGTTAACGCAATCTGATGCAGGAAGTCTCTTATTGTATCAAGGACACCCAAGATACAAATAATGAAAATCAAGCAAGAGAACATAAATACTCCTGTCAACATCATTTTTTCGTTATGAGAAAATCTTCCTCCTAATGAAAGAATACTGGCAATAACACATATTGCCACCCAAATCTTAAAGCTCAAGTTTTTCATATATTCGTCCTCCTTTATTTTTTATATGAAATCTGCAATAAAGGTGGAGTTTGTACACACAAAAAAGAGGATGATAAATCATCCTCTCTGCCCTTTATATTTTCTGATTTCTTAAATCAATTTTCTGCACTTCACCAATAATATTGACTTTTTCAGCAACAAATCTCTGTGTGTGCTTTCCTGTTTTAGCATTCTTCCTGCCCTGAACGGTTCCTGTCATATCAACCCACGTTCCGGGAGTATATTTTGTATATACTAAGTCCTTTGCGCCGCCATTGGGAAAACGCATTCCGATTGCAGTTGATGATACAAATTCCTTTTCAATAAATGGGAATTTTGTATTCTCTCTCGTATTCTTAATCTTCTTCTTTGTGACTGTTTTAACATTGATAATAATGTAATTGTCATTAATAGCCTTTGCCGACACGATCCTGCCTCTATACTGAACATTGTTTAAGTCTTTGGCTTTGTCATCTGCAACAGACATCATGTTAAGCCCCCATACTTCAAGATGTTTTCCTCTCTGAGTGTGTCTGTCAACAATATTCTGCAAGACAGCCGTTACTGTTACCCTATCGCCAATTTTAAACTGTTTTGGATATGTCTTTGCTTCTGTCTTAAAAAACCTTACATTAATAGTATCACGGCTGTACTGACCATTTCTTTTCTTAAAACGATACTCCCTGCCATTGTTTCCACATGATAAAAAGAAATCAGTGTAATATTTCTTTTCTACAATATCAAATATCTTACCTCTGAGGTGGACTTCATTATGGAAGTCAAACATATTATTTGCCATTTTTCTTATTTCCTTTCGTGTTATTTGTACAATGAATATGGATTTTAATAATAAACAGCAAAAAAAAGACCGTTACGAACTTACACGTAACGGCTGTGTATTATTTAAAAATCATTTATTTCAATTATTGATAAGAAATCTTCTTCTGCTTCTTTCGTTTCATCGTCTTTATCTGTGAACGGTATAAGAGTTTTTGACAACAGTTTATCAATTGGAGTCATTTCATCCTTTTCCATGTCATCATCTTTAATTTCAAGCATCCTTTTTAAAGTAAGATGCACTGCATTAATTGTTCTTTTTGCGTTTATGATGGATGTATTGAACTTCTCGGCTACATCCTTTATATGTTCAGGTGGCACTATATAAAGCTGGTCATCCTTTTCAACAAAACCATTTGACATCAGATACATCTGAACTCCTTCAGTGTTAGGCAGAGCATGCAGGGCTTCCATAATCTGAAGTTTTCTTTCATCTTTCATGACATGGGTTTCAGGCTTCTCAAAATCCTCCGATGTTATATCTTCTGCCATTTCAATATTGGGAGCAACTGAGTCTTCCATATAAATGCTGCTTCTCTCATCAAACATTTTCTGTCTCTGCATTGACAATGCAACTACGGCAACAGAAATGTTATTTGAGATTTTATCTTCATCAAGAAATTCCTTTTTAGCGCGTGCACGTTTTTCACGCTCAATTTCTTTCATTATATTATTGATAGTAGGCTGTCCGCCGCGGGCTTCAATTGCTTTTGCTGCTCTCTTTACTCTCTGATCTACCTTATAATTCTGATTTGAGTTGCCGGATTCTTCTGCCGAGAATTCAGACATTGCATACTTACGGTTCTTCTCGCAAAAAGCCACAATAGATACAGGCGGTTTTGACTGATACATCATTTTAATTGGATCATATTCGGTAATAACCTTTATAAACACATCGTCAACAATTGTCTCTACTGTTTCAACGAACTTTGCTGGTTCAATCATTAACGATTTCTTTTTAAGCATAGATTTGGTAAGTCCGGTAATAAGACTCTGTAATTTTACAGAAGCCATTTCGTTCAGCAGTCCATCACTGTCATCAATTTCTGATATGCTGCATCTAATGAGATCAATCACCAGTCTTAACCAATAACCTTGCTGTTTAGGATTTTCCCTGTAATATTTTTCTATTTCATTAAATGCCCTCTTTCTTTCAGATGTTGTTTTTGCTTCTTTGAGCAGGGAAAAACCTTCGACCTCGTTGTAGTCGAAGGGCACCCATTCCATCTCTTTTTTCGCCATGTTTCCTCCAAATAAATCACACAAATTGTTTCAATGGTACATTGTGTGACAGCTCAAACGCTGCCAATTCAGTAAGCATTGCAACCTCATCCAGTGTTAACTCTGAAGAGTTGTTAACTACGTGATTTACTAGGGAACTTACATCATTAAATGTATTGGATAATAAATCATTTTCCAGTATACTCAATGCTCTTAACATATATTTTACTCACTTTCTGTTTTGTTTTCAAGGCTTTCGTCAGGTTCTACAAAGAAACTATTATCTGGTGTTGTAATTGTTTCCATACTGCCATCAGCAGTCCATTTATAATAATTTAAGTCCTGATTGTATTTTATGCAAAAACGAATTTCTTTGTAGTCTCCAACACCTTTAACAGTATTAACTATTTCATTTGCTATAGACTGAGTATCTTCATTTGTTGATAAAACCTGTATATAAGCAATATTGTTTTTTACATTTACATACGTATAATCATTTTTGTATGTATCAGGAATAGCCTGTGATAAGTCATTTGACTCTTTGCTCATTTCACTTGGAACTTTTTCATATTGTACTGAATTTCCATTAATGGTTACATATCCAATCTGTTCTGTTGCATTATAGTTTTTATCAAATTTTCCATATGTAGCTTTTTCTGCTGCATCTGCACCCGGATACTGAATACCAGTTCCGTCTTCAAACAGAAACAATACCCATACCTTGTCGTTGTAAGCATTTAATACTGACTTAACAGTGTCAATGTATTCAAAATCACTCATCTTCTTAAAATCTGATTTCTTGACTTTTTCAACATGATAATCAAGGGAGCTTTCTATCTCGCTTCCCCATTCAGCATCATTTAAGCTGTTTTCAGTGGTTTCCCATCCATTTGCATTCTTTGCAGGCATTTTCGATACAGAATAAGCTGTTATGCCAAGTCCTGCAACAATAAGAATACCGGCAATGATAAGAATTTTCTTTTTCAATTATAATCATTCCTTTCATATTAAATTATAGCACGAAAAGCTCTCGGTATCAATATTAATTATGATACATCGAGAGTCTGCGTGTAAATTTATATAAAAACCTTTTTATGCAAAAGTAAACACTTTTACGTTATCAAGGTCAATTGTGTTCGCGTTTTTATTTTCAGCAAAAGCATATGGAAATGCTGCTGTAAGCGTAATTGCTTTTATAAGGCCATTGATTTTTACATCAACAATGTTGTTCTTTGTAAGAACATAGTCTGTCTGTCCAAGTTCTGTAACATGTCCTGTCTGAGGCTCATACTGATAAATTCCAAATAAGAATTCTTTTCCATTAATATCTCTTTCCATGAATTTTACTGCCCATATTCCGTTACCTTTTAACTGATGTAATGCGTTTAATCCTGTCATAAATTTTACCCTTAACTGTTCTCTGATTATTTCTGTTTATCTTATTGATATTAATCATCGTTCGTTAATAATCCTTTCTTATATAAATATTGATTGATAAGTTATATTTTGTTAATTCTTGATTTAATAATCTTTTGCAAGTTCTTCTGCAATAACTGATTCGAGATGTTTTGTCATAATAAAACATGCAACAAAGAATAGTGTTATCACACCTACAATAATGAATTTTACGTTGTTTGGCATGGCGTCGAGCTTATTTGCCATATCCATTAGCTTTGCTTCGTTCATCACAATGGTTTCCTCCTTCCCGTTTATTGTTTGTTTCTATATATATAGTATTCCGTTTTTAATTTTTGTCCAAAGCGAAATACAATTTAGTATAAATTATTTTTTTGCCCACAATATATAGTATAAATAAAAATCCCTGAACATTAATATTCAGGGATAAAAGTTTACTTTTTTATACGGCAGTTTTTGCTGCTGCTTTAGCTACTTTTTTAGCACGGCGTTTTTTAGCAGCTTTGATGTCATGCTTAATTGCAGACACCAATTCGCCTGTTATAAGCGAAATTATATTACATACAATTTCACCTACAATCAAGCCGCACCAAAGAGCAGCTATTAAAATTGACCCATACTCAAATGTATGGGTATGCAGCATTGCTATCAGCTCTGATACAATACCACAGAACCATAAAGGTGCGCCAAAAAGTACACCTTTACAGAAATTCTTTAAAAAAACTATTAATGTAATCATAGATAATTCCTCCTTTTATGATTGCGTAAAATTAATAAAGTTACCATAAATATGGGTTTTCTTGCAAAATAACACAAAAAAAAGAGGACCGGTTACAGTCCTCTTGATTCCTGTTTTCATACGTCTGCTTTTTAAATGCCGTAGCGGCAAATTCTATTATATCAGCCAGAGTACCACGTCTATAACACCTGCATAGGCATGGGTGAATGGCTGTATTTTATTCCCTGATTTTTAATATAGTTTTTTTTACTACATCCAGTGAATTTTCACTTACTGCTGCAATAAAATAACTGTCAGATCAAAGATAAAGTTTCCAGTAATATTTTTTAAGCTGTATTTCAATATACTTAAAAAGACACCTCAACGAGATGTCTTTTTAAGTTTAAATCACAATGATCTGTGGTTTTTCGATGGAATATCCATCTTCTTTCATTTCTGAATAAGATTCAAATCCATTCTGCACCGCTACCATTTCATAATAATCAGTCAGCGGAACGATTCCTAAGTTGGTCTTTACGTATTCCATAGTTTAAAACCTCCTACTCAAAGTCTACATTGTCATCAACAACCTGTGCATCATCAAAATCTGACCAGTCAAAATCTGCGTCAACTACTGCATAACCGTATTTGACAACCATCACTCTCATTTTTGCCATAATATCTTCCTCCTTTACTATTTTGTATATGACAGTATAAATATGGAGTTTTATGCGTAAAAAAAAGAACACCTTGTAGAGATGTCCTTTTTTGAGTTTAAACCTGTCCGTTGACTTTTAGAAAATTATACGCCTGCGTTGCTGTCATTTGCTGCTGCATCATTACCGGTGCAAGTGTTCCAAATAATGCCAGTTTACAATCATAGCAGATTATTTTAGATTCTTTATCTCCAAAAATATTATCTACTAAACTCGTTTTTCCACAGCAGGGACAGGTGTTTGGGATTTCTCTAATCATGTCAGTTTCCTCCTTAAAAACCTAAATGAATTATCCCGTCAAGATAATTCTCAACGTGGTCACGCGTCTCGGATATGGCTCCAATCTTATTGAGTTCATCAATAATCTTTAAGAGCTTATCTTCCGCATCATAACCGCACGATGTAAGATTACCCCGATGATCAATCGGGGATTTTGCGCCACACAGCATGAGAGCTCTTTCGAGTCCAGAAACATTACCAGAATTGCTGGCAGGAGGTGTATTCTCCGCTGCAAATCTAATAAGTGCTTCCAATATATCTGCCGAAAGCTCATATGGACGATAATCGGTATCTGAAAACGAGTTATCATCAATACTGTAAATCGTTGGCGATACCTCAACGCAGGTTACTTCATCCCAGACATCATCTGAATGCAGCATTTCAATGTGCAGTTCTCCCTGTACAGCGTTCTTTAAATCCGCATCAGAAAAGATTCCCGCAGCAGTAAGATCCGCCAGAGGCATTGCAAAGTACAGATTCATGATACCTGTATCTGTCTTTGCGAGCTCATCCATGACAAAGCCTGTATCTGAAATCTCATAATTGAGGCTCTCAATCATGAAACCATAGGTGTCTGACAAATAGTCAACAGCATCATCATTGATATCATTGATAAGCTCTGTCATTTTTTTATGACTTTCTTTTGCCACCTTGAGCCTGTCTTCTATCAAAGAGATTTTTTCCTTTGGAATCTCAATAAGTGTTGGCAGCAGCATTAACGCCTCTTTTGAAAGTGTGTCATCATCCTGAACATCCCACAAGATGTTTGTTGCATATAATTTTATTTCTGCCATAATGTTCTCCTCCTTTATTATTTTTATATGACGTAATAAATATGGAGTTTATATGCAGACAAAAAAGAGAACACCCTGTAAAGATGTCCTCTTTTTATTTAAATTTTAAGATTAAACTACCATTTATTTTCTTCAAAAGTCACTTCCCATTCATTAATATAGTCTACAAACAGTTCCCTGAAATTTTTATCCAGTTCTTTTGGTGTACGCCCCTCTTTTTCTTCCATCTTTTTGAATGCTTTCCAGAGATTATCCATATGATATTTTTTCTCTTCTGCTGATACAGACTGCATGAGGAGGCTTAATACGTCACAGTCTTCACAGTTTTCAAAACATTCCAAGCCTTTATTCAGCGCATCTTTTGCTCTTTCATCATCCACATAACTTTTAAGCAGTACAGCAGTCATGAATTTCCTCACCGTTTCATTATCCCTCAATAATCCTTTGTTACTCATATTTTCTCCTTTTTTTGTATGATGCCAAAATTATATCATTACATACAAACGTCTGTCACGCGTTTTTGCCAAAAAAAAATACCCGCTGTGAATAACATTTCACAACAGGTATTTTTCATTTACTGTTCTGGCAGCATATTGTGTTCTTTAAATGAGAACATCTCCTTCGGCGATATTATGATGTGGTCCAAAAGCGGAATTGACATCATATTCGCTGCGCTTGCCAACTTACTCGTACTTCGGATATCGTCTGCCGAAGGCGTACAGTCATCACTCGGATGATTATGTGCTACGATAAAACTTACAGCTCCGCAGATACAGAGCCTTACAAAAATCTCTCTTGTGTTCATGAGACATGTCTGAGCTGAACCATGGAACACATCAAAAACTCCTATCGGTTTGCACTTTGTGGTGAGCGCGATGAGGTATACATGTTCCTCTGCCTGATATGAAGCCCTGAACACCTCATTCAGTGCAGTCTTCACCTTCTGTGGCGAATTTAGATTGTCTACTGCTGTGCAGTTTCTGCTATTCTCTTTTACAAGAACGGCCTTGCAGTCCTTGCCTACTTCGATATTGTACTTTGTTATTCTCATATTCATTTCCTCCTTTATTCAAAAAAAAATATATCAGTTAAAATGAATATGGAGTTTGCACAAAACATATGCTTTCCGGGTACCACGCCTTTACTGCATTGCAGATAATATTTTTATCAAGTTCCGGCTCGGTGAACTACTCGGCTACAAGTAACTGAGTAGTTCCCTTGTCGTATCCATTGTTTTCATTGACATAAAAATTTCTTTTTTTAACCTGATTTATTTTTCATATTTACCCTTAACGGCTCCATTATTGATATACATTGATACATCATTGATATGTTCACCAATTGCCGCTGCAATGCTTGGCGCATAATTAACTTTGATTTCGTCCATTGCTTCATTTAGTGAATTGTTCTTATAAATAATTTTCGCGACTGACTCCGCAATCTGATTTCTTCCCATTAGAGCTTCCGGAAGTCCACATTGCTCAACAAAGCATGTCTTTGCGCTTTCTGTGATCCAGATGTCATCATCACTGTTATCCTTTACAGGTTCAGGCATTGGAAAAACTTCCTCTGCTTTTGGTTTGGTCTCTGCAGGTTTTACCTCTTCGACTGTATCTGCTTCAGGTTCAGCTTTCTCTGCTTGCGCTGTTTCTGTTTCTGTTTCCACCTTTGCTTTGTTTCTTGATTTTCTTACAGTTTTCTTCTTCGCTGCTGAACCCATGACAGATATTCCTGCAAGTCCTGCAAACTGATTCGGAACATCAATGTTCGAAAGAAACATAACCTTTGTACCCTTTGCTGCAGATGCAGTGTTTGCTCCAAGAATGAAATACATTGCCGCCTCTGACTCTGCCTTTACAAACTCAATCTTTGCAGCAGCTTCATTTAATGCTGTAAGTTCATCAAAGTTGATTTCGCCATTACCAAACAGTACAAGCTTGTCTGCCGGTTTTGAGCTTGAAATTGTCTTAATATCGCCATCAGAAAGTCCTGTGATATTGCCGTAATATAAATTTGCCATTTTCTTTCTCCTTTCTCTACTTTCCTGTACTGCCAAATCCGCCTTCACCACGGTTTGTATCTGTAAGTTCTGCAACCTCATCAAATGTAACCGGAAGATATGGCATAACAACAAGCTGCGCTATTCTCTCGCCTGCTGTAATTGTCCTTGTTTTCTCTGAATCATTGTGAATCGCAACAATGTATTCACCTCTGTAGTCACTGTCACATACTCCTACACAGTTTGCCGGTCTTAATCCCTCTTTTGAAGCAAGTCCGCTTCTTGCAAATATTGCTCCGAAATATCCATCAGGAACTTCCATGGCAAGGCCTGTGCCTATCTTTACTGTCTCATGTGGCTTAATCTGTACATCTTCTTTTACATCCGCATACAAATCATAGCCTGCTGCATGCTCGCTTCCTCTTGTTGGTGTTTTTGCTGTATCTGTTAATTTCTTGATTTTGATTTTTGCTGATAACACAATTAATTCCTCCTGTTTTTAATGTTATATATATAATATTTCTTTTCCTGTTTTTGTCCAAAGAAAAAGACAGGAAATTTCCTGTCTTAATCTTGTTTACTGAACCGTCTGCATTACAGGTGCCGTAAGACCTAATCTGTCACAGATTTTGTCACACAACTCATGCACCTTTTCAAACAGTACGCATCCCCTGCCAGTATTAATGGCAGCTTCGCCACAGACACCGCTTCCTGCAAACTGGTCAAGAACAATCTCTTCCGGCTTAGTCAAATACCCAATCAGCGTCTCAAACAGTTCAACAGGCTTTTCTGACTGCGCAATTCTGTCTTTCTTTGATACCTGCTGACAGTCAAATTCTGTTGGCAGCATTCCGGCCGCACCTGACATAAAACGTGTAGGATTGCCATTTGCATCAAGTCCGCGCTGTTTATCAGGACGTAGTTTTCTTGCCGGTCCAAGTGAAAATATTAAACAGTCTTCGGTATTCTTTGCTTTACGTCCGGTATTTGAAACAAATGTACCTTTCTTCCAAGGCACCTTGCTGTAATATTGGAACCCTGCAGCCTCTGCCATTTTCTTAAGCTTGTATAGATACTCGTAATTAGTTGCGGACTCGGCAGGAATTATTTCACACAAGAAACTGCCTTGTTTTAACACCCTTGCCTTTTCAATAAAGTCAGCAGGTGTATACTCAAAACAGTCATACTGTGCAAAGTTTCTTGAACCGCCTTTGTTGGCCTTCTTATCAAGCCACGGATGGTCTGTGATAATACAGTCAATTGACTTATCTTCAAGCATTGACAAGTCTCTGCCATCACCTTCAATCAGCACGCAGTCCTGATCCTTTGCAACATATACGCCTTTCCTTACGCGTAAGAATTTTACACCCAGATTTTCGTATATACGTGCTCTGACAGACTCATTATTTACACCAGTACACTTAGCATAAGCCTGCTTGAGAGTGAATTCCATACCTTTAAATGCTGACAACAATCTGTCAGCGATGCTTTTGTTTGCCATAATGTATTCCTCCTTTATATTATTATTTATGACTACAATAAATATGGCTTTTAATAAAAAAGAAGCGTGGCCAAAATAAGTCACACTTCTCTTTTTGTTTACCGAACCATTTCAAATGGTCTTGCATAGCAGGTCATCTTGCTTCCAAGAACATCTGCTGAAACAGATAATGTATACAGACCTGATGGCGCCTGTCTTTCAATATGAGGTTCAGTAAGTTCAACATCCTTGTCTTTCTGAACCATCATCTGAAGCAGTTTTGTCCGGCATTCCAACACATCTCCAGTGTATGTTCGGTCGTAAATCTCGCCATTGTGTACTGTTGTTATCAGCCACTTGCACCGATTGTATTCAGCAAAAACTTTATACTTTTCAGTATATGATTCCATCTGTTCTTTAGTCACATTTGTTTTTGCCAAATCAGCAGGCGTAAGTTTTCCTCTAAACAGCCACTCATACGGATTGTCTACATCAGTAACAGTAATCTTTTTTGGTTTTGATTCAATAAACGTTTTCATGTCCGCGTCTGTTGCCATTCTGATGATGACATTGTCTCTGCATCTAACATCAAACATAGGACAGCCTTCGATGTCAACTATTCTCATGCTGGGCCTCATAAGCTCTGAATCAACGATGTTGTAGAGCAAACCATCATACAGTTTCTTCACTGTCATACCGAGTTCTGTAACAGTTGTGAACACAAGAGCTGCTTCATTTGGATTTTCTGTAAACGAAAATCCGACTACAGGACAGAATGTATCATTTTCCATCCGGCCAATTTTCATGCAGCCAAAGCCTTCATCAATCTTTTTGTTTAATACCTCTAATATCTGCTTAATCGTCATAATATCTTCCTCCTTTATTTATTATTTTGTTTATGACTACAAAATAAATATGGGTTTTCATGTAAGCAAACAAAAAAGCTCCCTATTATAAGAGAGCTTTTCTTGGTTTACTTCATGTCTTAGGACTCAAAGCTCCAATACTCATTATCGAGCTAGTTAAAAGTGAGAATCCGTCTGACGGAATATTACTATTATACTAACGTTTCATCTCTTTTCGAGCGTCAGCAAACACTGGATAACTGTCATTATAGTTGATAGAATAGCCGTCAGTGTGTATTAATATGAATCTCACAGTTATAAGTCCTCTTTCTTTGGTGATACAAGTTCACAGAACTCATTAAAGTCTGTAATAAGTTTGCATTTTTCCTGAATCATCTTATTGCTGTCGGCAACCCATTGTTTATATGGTTCACTTTTTATGAAAGCAGACCAGTTAGAGTACAGGTTTGATTGCGGATAGCCTTCTACGTCTGAGATAGAGTTGAGAGTATCACGAATGTCGTACATCTGATGCTCAATATCGGGTAACGGTACAGATTCTACTTTCGACGGTACAAATATTGGCATGATGTTTTCCGTGTTAAACAGGTCTACAGCAAATCCATGCTGGCTTGGAATGTAATCCGATCCAATGGCTTTATCCCAGTCTTTTTCACGAAGATTCCATTCTGCGTCAGAAATGTCTTCAGGACGGTCTGTCTGGTTCTGGTAATGATAGTCTGTCAGAAAATCAGGACGTGATTCCAGATAGTCCCTGAGCGTCGGGTTGCCGAAGAACATGGCAAGTATCTTTGTTTCCATAGGAATAATCTGAAGTATGCAACGATAATCATAGTAACTTCGAAATCGTGATAAATTGCCACATTTACTGATTTCGTCAATTATATGCATATAAATATCAATATAGACACTTTGCCATTTACCTTCCTGCACGGCTTTCCATATGCCATGTATATAATGATTATCTGCATTTTGATTGTTTTGGTGGTCTGTATTTGCAACCATTTCTGCGACACGGTCATCACCATTAGCTTGTTTGAAATTATAGAAATACAATGTTTTTGCAATAACCTTCTGTAAGATGTCACGGTTGCAGATGTCTTTGATTTCTGTTCTGAGACCATCGAATATGTGGCTTAATTCATACATGGAATAGTTATGTGTGAATTTATAAGCATTGTATATTTTTGTACTCATAGCTTTTCCTCCTTTATTGTTATTTTTGTTTATGACTACAAAATAAATATGGATTTTATGTAAAACAAAAAGCTCCCTATTTTTAGAGAGCTTTTCTAAGTTTACTCCGAGCCTTAGGATTCAAATCCCCAGTACTCATTATCGAGCTGGTCAAAAGTAATTCTTGGCCTGCTCTTTTTTCTCTTCTTTTCATGAGTCTTTTTCGCCTCCTCATATTTATACTTTGTCACCTGTTTCACTGCTTCTTTGAAGCGCTCAGATGGCTCAGTATTTATAAGTGGATGCTCATGAAAACCGCCAACGTTATCTGTGAAATTATTATCACGGGCAGTCTGGCAATAATTGTTATGAAACAGTTTTACGTCATCCAGATTGAAGTCGATGTAAAATACATCCTGTTTCTTTCTGATGTACAGTCTATTCCCAACAATCTCGAGTTTTGCCTTAGCAATAAACACTAAGTTGTAAATCAACTTAGGATATATACTGAATCTGTTAACAAGTTCAGCATATGTGTTCTTATTGCTGGCATAATCTTTTGCTCCGCTTGCCAGATAAACGAGTGTCTCGCATGTAGGACATACATTCATCTTCTGCGGATTGAACTTGTCAAGAGCAGTGCAACCCTCAATATTCCATTCTTTTATATAAGAACAATTTATTGCATGCACCATTCTTGCGCCTCCCAGAGGTCTGATAAGTGCAGTGTTCTTATCAATACCTGTCTCTTTGAACAATATATTATTCATTACAGGCACCTCCTTAAATGAAATCTGACTGGGTAAATCCCAGAGACTCCATTGTGTCAATTGGCCAGCAGTCTTCTGACTTACCGATACTTTCTGGTAACACACCTGCATCAGCAAGGAAGAATCTCTCCCAGCCATTGTGCTTTCCTTCCTGACAACATGCACTGCACATGCAATCAACACAATTCATTGATTCACAGGCTATTTCGCCTGCAACGTACTCATTTGAAGCATTTAAAACATCTTCAAACTGAGTCTCTGTAAAATATGGCTCAATACTTGAAAACATCTCATTTGCTTCAGGATTAATGCCGTTTCTAGCATTAACCGTTTCTTCAAAATTCGTTTTCATATATCTTCTCTCCTTTCGCTTTATTTTTTATTTAAGATATACGAAATAAATATGGATTTTTTACAATTCATACGAACACACAAAAAAAGAGAGTTTTGTATACTCTCTTTTTGGATCCATATTGCTTATATTCATTTCTTTATTCTCAGTGGTAGCATGAACCATGGATTTACATTCAAACAGTTTTACTGCTGTTGCATTTATTCATTACGTATTACGATATGAACTGATACATACATTCCTTCAGTAACATCTGCTCATTAATTATTAGCTGTTACATTTTAATCGTATATTACTGTAAACTATTTACATGTAATCTAGTAACATGTGTTTCTTAACACTTATTTCTTACTGGCATCTTTTACAGGCATCATCTTTACATATATTCACCACATACACCTTGTAACATATACATCAGTAATATTTACTCATTAATTATTAACTGTTACATTTTTAATCGTATATTACTGTAAACATTTATATGTAACCTAGTAACATGCACCTCTTAATATTTATTACTTACCACCATTCTCTTTACACAATTTATTTATTATCATTCTGTAACATTTACCTGTTAGTTTTATCTCTTACTTATTATATGTATCATTGTAAACAGTATATGTATTAATCTCTTTCTATTTATACTGCTTATATTTATCTCTTTTTATTTAATTGTCGTGTAACCAGTCCGCCGTCAATTACTCGTTTTACATCTATTTTTCAGCATTAACCTCGCAGCCTTAACGACGGGAAATGCTGAGCTGTTTGACTGAACCCCCTCAGCAGATTATTAGTTACAATTATACTGCTGCTATGTATTTTTTTTGATATATATTATAGAAAACATTTATTTTAACGGTATATACATTAACGATGATATTTTAAAAAGGATTAAATGTAAGGAATATTTTTGAAATATGATTAACTTGGGGAAATATGTTGTGCGGAAATTCGCTGTAAAGATCGTATTTGATTTAAGATGAATGCTTAAGAATGAATGTTTTGTTATAAGTATTTTCGTAAGCAATGCTCCGAATTGTTGGTCAGTCTACCATACCCTGACAAGATTTTCTTAAAAAAGAGCGCACTTCTCCACTATGGGGTAAAAATGCACAAGATCTTATCAAAGAATCTGATAGGCTGACAAGAATTGAGTATGTTCTTCGTCGGCTTAACCTCCGTGAATACAGTATATTGTTCTTCCGCACTTCACCGTAGCTTGAACGGAAGCGCTCACGTCATCAGTCGCCCCTTTGCAGGGTTAAGCACTCTCCTACGCCTTTCGGCAACGACACATCCTAGAGGGAAAATGCCGATACTTCCTGAAGCTGTCATAATCTGTAAATTATGTCAGACATTCATTTCATATGACATGTGCGGGCTGCGAACCCGAGAATTTTCCATTGGATGCTTTTTCCACCTGCCCTCTTATTTATTGACCATAGCATTTGGTCTCAACGCGTTTACTTTTTCGGTTGGTCCCGCGCCCCCGGACCTCTTCCGATTTCCTTTATCAGTGCTCGCCTTCCGACGTTTCCCATTACAGGATGAACCCGGCTCTTCGTCTACCGGTATACATATACCATGAAAGAACAGTTACTGTCCGCTGTATGTGTATATGCTGCACAGTTTGTAGGCAGAAATCGTTTTTATCTAATTATAAAGGCCTGCATGAATCATGAGTTTTCTATGTCCGGCGATTTTAGACATTTTCTCTCTCCGATACGATGCTTTTGTTCATTGTTCAGACGGATGCCCAATATATCCTTTTTGGCTTCCGCTCTTTGCATACCTGACCTAAACGATGTTATAGGCCGCCAGCTCCACGCTCCCTCCGAAGCAGATACACAAAAATTCGTCTGTATATATAATATTCACAATTTAATATTTGTCCAAAGAAAAAACAAAAAATTACAAGAAAATCAGCATACGGTTATAAGCCATATGCTGATTAAATTGTTAACTACTGGAACATCGGACGTTCATCCTCTTCAGCAGCTTCGTTAACAGCTCTCTTCTGATCAATGTCACGGAGTACATCAGCTTCAATTTCTGCCATTGTGTCTTCGTCAATGTCAAACTGCTGATAAGAAGCATTCTCCATATTGAAGATTAAATGTGCCTGTGTTTCCTGATCATTTCCATCAAGTGTTCTGAAGTATGAAAGTGGGAATGAGAATGTTGCTCCAACTTTTCCATCATACTTCTCCGGAATAAAATTGAGTGAGAACATAGGAATTGTTATGTTTTTATTGTCAATATGTTCCTCTGCCATCTGTCTGTAAGTATTAAGCATTTCCATCAAATCCTTGAGATACTCATCCTGTGGAGTCTCGAATGTAAGAATTACATTTAAGAGATCTCCATCAATTGAGTAAATGTCAGCAGTACAACACTCGATTGTAATGTCATCAACAATCTCTCTCTGATCTTCAGTAATCTCATCAAAATCGTCTTCATCGTGTACATCGTGAAGAGCTTCAATCATTGCAACGATTGTACACGGACAATATCCATCTTCATTTGTTGCAAGAATTTCATTATTAACATCATCTGCTGTAATCTCTCCCGGCTCTAACTGAACTTCTTCTACTTCTGGTCTGTCAGGTACCGGTACAGTCATGTTTTCTGTATTTTCCATTGTTATTAATTCCTTTCTGTAATTTATACAATGAATATGGATTTTAAAAATACACAGTAATATTTCTGTACAAAAAAAAGAGACATAGAAATACAATGTCTCTTTTTATGTTCTGACTATAAATCACCAAAATCGTCTGCAGTATCTTCATCTTCGATTTTATTGTTTAATTCCAATGGATCCACTTCTTTATCTTTAATGTCTGCAAGTGGTTCATCTTCTATTCTGTCATTTGCATCAAGTTCCATACCCCTGCCTTCATGAGTCTGCATAAAGTCGTCAACTATCTTCTCCATGCTTTCCATATCAAGATTTGTTTCCATAAATATGTCACCAAGTTTATTCTCACTGATAAGTTTTTCATACAATTCATTTGACATATCCATGCCTGATAAGTTTTTACAGAAAGCAAATGCATAATTATCAATATTCTTCAGTGAATCCGGTAGAGAAATTCCCTGTAAGCGCTCACATCCCAAAAAAGCCTCTCCTTCTATTTTTTCAAGGCTGTCATTAAATTTTACAGCTTCAAGATTTTTGCAGTTAGCAAACAGCCCATTAGGAATTTCTTTTATATCACTCTCTATTACAACAGATTTTATTTTCAGCCTGTTCTGTAAATCAACTTCATTCTTTTTAAAAATACCGTCAATAGCAGTTATTCCTGCAGAAATTGTAAGCTGACCAGTTTCAGGATTGAAGAATTTTGACTTTTTTGAAAAGTCCACTTCCATTAAATGTCCGTTTCTTATGGTTGCTCCTGCTGACACTGCATCCTCGAGAGCATTTCTGAACAGCAGCTTCATTTCATCTTTTAGTGGTGCTCCTGCTGATTTTGCATGACCGCCGCCGCCAAGTGGTACTGCAATATCTTTTCCAACATCAATATCATCTTTGCGTGATCTGATTGAAACAAATCCTTTGGTAGGCTCTACCATTGCAATAAAATCCAATTTTGGATTCATCTCACACAGCTTGTTGCCAAGTTCGCTGAAATTCTGTTCCGCGTAAACAAGTCCGCCTTTATAACCATTAATAGTAAACACTTCAATATTTTCATTCTTATCTTTTATGTAGTTTTCAAGTTTTTTATGTGACATATCAAGCATTGCTCTGTCTGCTTCTGAAAAGAATGGAAACGCACCTATATTAAGCTGATTGTAAACATCATTTTTGAATGGGATTGAACCCTTTATAAACATAAGGTCATTCAAATCCCTGCTGAGCTTTCCATCTTCGCCCATTTTATCAAATCTGTAAGTGTCATAATCTCTTACCGCTTCTGTAAACTGTTTAAGCTGTTCACTGTGCTTATTGTCGAGTGACTTGAATAATCCTTCTTTTTCAAGGTTTTTATACATCAGTTCCGTGCCGCTTGTTAAAATGCCTGTCTCTTTGTTTTTTACTCTGACATGCGCCCATGGATACTGATTAAGCCATAAAGCTGTTCCGTGATGGTCTAATAGCTGCACTTTTTCTGGCCGGTTTGAAAGCCTTTCAGCATTTTCCTTGTTAACAGAAATATCTGTAATATAAATTTTGTCATATATTCCATTATTTTTTGGATTATCAAGAAATTCCTTTATATTTTTGTTGATGTCACTTACCTCTGAATTTGTTACATCAACGTCTTTGCCAAATGCGATTTTTGCCAAGATTTCACAACCTATTCCATCAAGGTCCGTGTGCGTAAAAAGTTTTACCATTATGTTCTTCCTCCTGCTCATATATAATAAATATGGATTTTAATGACTGTATGTCAAAAAAAATACCCACTGGAATAAATCCAATGGGTATCTAATTTTACGCAATGATTTCGCGACAGACGCTATCAGTGCAGCAGTTATTTTTATCAATCCACTTCCATTCATTGTAAATGAATGCACAGTTAACTGTGTTTTCATTTATATCTGGATAGGAACGTCTGAATCTTTGAATAGCTTCAGCCTGATTTCTGGCTCTGACTATTAAATATCCGCCCTGATAAGGAAACTGTTTTGCTGTGCCAAATGTAAAGAAAAATGCCTGCTTATCAGGTTTTATTCTCTTTATGAATTCGTTGGCATGAACTGCTACCATGCTGGTTTCTTCACTGTCACCATAGGTAAGGTCAATGCCATAGAGAATAGTTCCATCTGAATCAGTCTCATCAATTGTTGTGATGAGCATTTCATGTTCATCCTGATCACGGTTATATTCATCTGCGCAGATGATATGGTCTCCTACTCTGACACCCGTAAACGAGTTTCGTTCAATCCCTGCATCAACAAACTGATGAAGGAAATTTGGCAGGTCCTCCAGTGCGCAGAAATGATTACGTCCGCCAGTAAAATCCTTTTCGTTTTCTGCCTCTCTATAAAGAACTCCGTTGCCTGCGCCAGATGCAGAAAAATTAATTCTGTCACCATATTGAAAATCAAGACAAATAAATTAGTGATATTTTTGAAATTTTGAAAATATTTTCAAGGTAATCTTGTGAATTATGACACATTGTGTTATAATAAATATATGGAAAATATATCAATTTTAGAGTTACGAAAGCAAACTGGTTTAAGCCAAAGTCAGTTTGCAAAAAGGTTTCATTTAAGTGTCAGAGCTATTCAATCTTGGGAACAAGGCAAACGAAATACTCCAGACCATGTTCTGTATATGATACAGAAAATTTTAGAATATGAAGAAAGGATGAAATAATATGTTAGAGATAATATCTAAAAATAACAATCTGTATAATGTATTAGATGTCAATGACGGTGTTGTAGAGTCATGCTCATTTTTAGATATTATTTCTGCAATGCAATCAGGGGTAGATATTAAAGGTGTTTCTTTTGTAAGTAATGAATATATTTTTGAGGTTGATGGGTTAAAAGCTCATAGAGTTATGAAGGGCTATAAGTTTAGATTATATCCTAATAAAGAACAGCAGACGTATTTCCAAAAATGTTTTGGATGTTGCAGGCTTTTATGGAATCATATGTTAGCTGACAAAATAGCTTATTATGATGAGTATAAGAAAAGTCTTGATACGCAGCCACCTACATATAAGTCTGATTTCCCATTTCTAAAAGAAGTGGATAGCTTAGCTCTTACAAGTGAATATAGGGATTTGAATACAGCTTTTAAGAATTTCTTTAGAGATACAAGTGTAGGTTATCCAAAATTCAAGAAGAAACACGATAACCATAAATCTTATACTACTTATAATCAGAAAGGTTCTGTATCTATTGCAGATAAATATGTAAAGTTACCTAAAATTGGTTATGTAAAGATGAAACAGTCACAACCAGTTTTAGGTTCTATTAAGAACGCTACAATATCACAGGTTCCTAGTGGAAAATATTATATTTCTTTTAATGTGGAAATATGGGTACAAACACTTCCTCAGATAGATAAGGAATTAGGCTTAGACTTAGGTATTAAAGAACTACTTATTACATCTGATAAAGAACATTTTGAAAATCCTAAGACATTATATAAATATGAAAAACAGCTCGCAAAATTACAGAGACAGTTAGCTCATAAAAAGAAATTCAGTAATAACTGGTATAAACAAAAACATAAGATTGCTTTATTGCATGAAAAGATTATAAATATCAGAAAAGATAATCTTCATAAGATTTCTCATAAGCTTATCATGGAAAACCAACTGATAGCTAGTGAGAATTTAAAGATTTCTAATATGATTAAAAATCATCATCTTGCAAAAAGTATTGCTGACGCTTCATGGTATGAATTAACAAGGCAATTAGATTATAAGTCTGTCTGGTATGGTAGATTGTATATAAAAATAGGTACTTATTATCCAAGTTCACAGACTTGTAATTGTTGTGGATTTAAAAATCCTATTACAAAAGATTTAACTGTAAGAGATTGGACTTGTCCTCAGTGTGGTACATATCATGATAGAGATGAGAATGCAGCCGACAATATTCTTACCGAGGGCAAAAGATTAGTCAAATTAAACAAGATAACTGGCAATTTTGACGATTTTCAGATTGCCTCATAAAATAATAAATAGTAATTGTAAGGTTGGGCGAACCTGAACATATACGCTTGTGGAGATAGTAGGTTACGAGGTCGTAGAATCAAGAATCCCCGAATCTAAAGATTCGTGGAGCGTCAATTGGATATGAAAAGTTACAGGATAAATATGAGTTTTAAGCATAAAAAAAAGGAGAAACCAGCAAAAATACTGATTTCTCTTTGTGTTTAATGGAATGGAACATTCTGAAGAAGATGTTCGTAACTGCATTCAGTGAATTCCTGCAGTTCATCTTCCGTCATCAAAATTGCGTCACCATTGTCAATGGTATCAATGTTTGATAACACAGTTTCAACCTTGTTCTTTAAATAAGGCTGTTCCTGCCATTTATCCTGCCAATCCTCGTCGCAGTCCCATTTCATGTACTGGGCAGCAGTAAGTATTTGCATGCCTTCGCTGTCAGTAAATGCATACTTGATAGTCTTGTCTGGAAGCACATCCACAAATAACTTACCATCCTGATTATCCATTGCTTTGAATATGGAATAATTCAGTGTCCAAAACGTATAAGTAGTAGAATCATCATCAAACTCTTTAATGAGGTCTGTACTTATCTGGCAGTCTTTCGCATCAAAGTCAGTGTCAATAATACGAACAAGATCTTTTGGGCGGCATTTCGGATCAAACCTTTTAAGCCAGTCAAGAATACCCCTTGCACGACTGACCATTGAAGCATCTGAATTATACTGAAAGTACCTTGCTGCCAGTATTTTATGTCCGGAGAAATCTTCGTACCGGACAAAGATTTGCGATCTTTCTCCCATATTAATTCTCCTTTACTGTTAATGCTTCAAGTTTTTCCTTGGTGTTTGCCGATGCATAAACCTCGATGCCTGTTATCACAGCAACAGGCTCATGGCTTTCCTGTTCCTTACAGAATTCTGAGAAACATTCGTCAAGGTCATTAATACCCTGTTCTGATGTAATATTCTCAATATCAAAAGAAACCTCATCTTCGTCAGCGCCAAACTGAAAAACCTTTTCGCATGAAAGAAATCTGACGTGAACTACTGCCCACTTTTTTACGCCCTCAATGTTGTTAATTTTGTGATTTTTTAAATACTCTTTGACCATAATAATATCCTCCTTTAATTAATTTATTTAAAAATGGTTACAGGATAAATATGGATTTTTCTTATTAATTAATAGCCCATTCTTTGACCATTTTCTTGCAGAGATTCAACAGCTTGGTCTCATTGGCCGCAATATTAGCTTTTACAAGCTTTTCGTTACCAATATATAAATCCTCACCGATAAGAATTAAGTCGGCAATAGTCTGTGCATATGCAAACAGATTGTTCTTAAGAACTGCCTTGTCATAGGAAGCAAACAGTTCATAAAAACCATTATCCTTGTTGCCAAGCGCATCCTTATACACATCGGCCCAGTATTCTCCTTTGTTATTTTTCTTACTCCCATATAGGAGATTAAATATTTCGTCTATGTGTTTTTCTATTGTTTTTACCATTTATAACTCCTTATACTATGTTTTTTTTATATAATATGCAAAGTTCTGATTTTGTCCAAAGTATCATTATTAATTTTGATATTTTTATAATATATTTATGTGTAGTTTTATAGTTAGCTTTATACATATGTTTATACACATATTTATGTATATATTTATACACATATTTATATACATATTTATGTACATAAAAAGAAAAAGCCCCGCCAGAAGCGACAATACATCAGCTGACGAGACCTTTTTATCATTTTTAATAGCCGCAGTAAGATCTGCGAGCAGAGAAATCTGCTTTTCTTTCAGTCTTTCTCTGTTTATCTTTGCGGCTTGCCCATTTACCATATCCAACAGCGTGTGTGTTGAATTTTGGCATAACCGTCGCTTCAAGTCCAGACATTACTGAAATTGTCTGAACTTTGTTCTTCTTTTTACTCATAACAATTCCTCCTTTAAAAAACATGTTAATAAGTTGTAATGTATATGGATTTTATTGTAAAAAAAAGAGCATCACTTGTTGATGCTCTTAATGATTATAAGAAAGACTGATTATATTGTTGTCAGACCTTCCTTAAAAATGTCCCAGACTATTTTAAGACCTCTGGAAATAGTCTTTTTTTGCTGTATGCAAAGGATTATAACCATAACTCCATAAAAAGCTATGTTTTTATAATTCCATTGCATACTTTTTGCTCGCAGATTTAACATAAGGTCAACAAGAGTTTTTACGCCTGCAACTAACCAAAAGAAGCGGCTGCTTATTGTAGCAAGCAACACTTCATTTCTTCTTGCAGCAGCTGGCTTTGGCACAAAATCACTGATACCGATATTTGCCTTAAATACTCCAAGACAGAAAATACCAAGAAGTGCCAGCTGTGACAAGATGTCATAATTATCAGCAGATAACTTAATAAATGCAATTTCTGACATAAATTCAGAAACTGTATTTATTGCTGACATTCCAAGACTACATTTGGTAATCAGCTGCATTGTTAATGACAGCATAACTACTTCTGCTGCTGCCATTGGAATAACGAGCTTAGCAACAGCTGTTTTTACAGAAGCTTTTTTAAGCATTCTTATCTGAATCTTTCTAATTTCTCCTGTAAAATCCTGCACTGCTCCATCGAGCGTATTTCTTAAAATGTTCATTTTTGTCATAATATTTCCTCCTTTATATGACCAATTTTTAAATACATACAAAGGTGGATTTTGGACACAAAAAAGACAGTTGTAAAATACAACTGCCTTAATTATTAATTATATTCCTAAGTCAAACTTCATCTGTGGGTTTTTCTCTTTAATTTTATCAACCGGATAATCCGTCAGCACAAAGTCATCAATAGTAAACTTGTAAAAGTCTGTCTTATCAGTATTAAGTATAAGCTGTGGACAGCATCTGACAGATTCCCTTGTAAGCAGGGTTTTGACATTATTAACGTGTCTGTCGTAAATCTGCACATTTTCGATGACATGCGTAAACATACCGGGCTTGAAACCACATACTTTTGCAACCATAAGCTGTAATGCGATATACTGAAGTTCATTGATAGCACAGCTTATTTCGTAATCAGAACTTCTCTGATTCATAAGCATATCAAGATATAATCCGTCTTCACCCCATCTTACATTCCAAATAGTTTCATAACAGCATGGATTAAGTCCCTTTGTAGTGCCGCCGGTTTCATCTGAAAAATCGTCTTCCTGCCACATATTCATTATGTGCCTGCGTCCAAATGGATCCTGCTTGAGTCCATTAAGCAGTTTATTCATAAGATTATGCCGTTTTACTGTAGCACCATAGCGGCAGCCGATTGTTCCATCGCCAATATCCCAGTCGTCCCAGTATTTAATACCCATCTCATGCAGATCATTAATTTTATTGCTCTGCATCTGATATATCCATAGAATTTCCTTTACTGCACTTTTCCATGCAATCGGTCTTAATGTTTCAACCGGACATTCACCTTTTGACAGGTCATACTGCTGCATAATATGGTTTATTGAATATGTATGAGCAGGCAGTCCGTCTGAATAATGAGGCCGTGGATTAATATCCAGTGTTCCTTCTTTAAGTATTTTGTTGAGAACTAATTTGTGATAATAGTCTCCTTTTGTTCCTGTAATTAACATAAAATTCTCCTTTAACTAACTTGGCATATCTGCTGGCAGATCCCTTTTAAGTGTTTCCATAACATCGTTTATTGCTTCCGGATTGTCAGCACACAACTGTTTAAATGTATCAAGCATTTCTACAGGAGTTACATCCATAGTTACTGCTATTGAACATATCACATGCAGTGCCATTGTCATAAACGACTCTGTTTTTCCATTCATCTGAATTGATACACTTAAGCCATTGTCAGTATCTTCAGACCATACTACAATTGCATTCTTATTTTCTTTCTGTATTGTTTCCATTAAGTTTTTTATTTCTTCCATCATCATCCTTCTCCTTTGCGTTTGTTCTGCATGCCTGACTATCACATTCTAAGCATGTTAAATATATTACTCTCTCACCGCTTTCCGGACATATTTTTGCCATATAAAATCTCCTAATGCAATTTGATAGTTTCTCCAATATTTAACCTCTTTGTTTTTTCAAGAAGCTTGCCATCGAAATTCATACATGACAAAGTATCGCAGATATTGTCATTTGTTTTAAGGCAGTAAACATCTGTACACATGCCAACAAGTCTATATAAATATGTTGAGTTTCTTGACAGCTGCATTCTTTTTGTGGCAAAAGCGTCAGTCATAATAATATGGCTATTAAGCATCCTGCATCTTTTTGCAAATGTTAAAATCGTATTAAATGTGTTTTCGTCTTCATTGATAAATTCCAATACATCATCAATAAACAGATAGCTTTCCTTTTTGTTTGCGCAGTTAATAGCCATTCTCTCATATATATAATCAAAGAGACACAGTTCTTTAATCTTGCTTTCTATATCTGATTCGCCAACGGAATAACAGTATGGAACATATTTATTATTGTCATTATAATTTTCAAAATACTTGTTTCCACTGCAGATAATACTCATTTTAGATATTGTCTCTGCCACAGTATGAAGTTCCTTAATATCTTCATCAGAAAAAGCATTCTTTTCTTTAAAATATTTAAGGTCAACTTCTTTTTCTGAATACAGTGATGTGATTATCATGCTTAACATTATTGCCTGCTTTGGTGTAAATGATTTCTTTGCTACTATTTTATGAATATCTTTTAACAAATCTCTTTTATTTACAAGAATGCTATCTTTACATTCACTGACAAGCGTGTCATTTGTATATATTACGTAAGGATTTACCCTGTGTGTGTATAAATTTTCTTTATTGTCATGACTGATTTCGCCATGAGTATTTATAGCGAATATTTGTACATTTGATCTTTGAAATAAATCATTTACCAGTTTTTTAATCAGAGTTGTTTTCCCGGAAGCAGGTCCACCTGCTATAAAAGTGTTTGCTACTAAATTTTCCATTGTTTTCTCCTTTTGATACAGCGGCCGCTGTCGACGACCGCTGTGCTAATTAAGCTATATAGTCAAGAAAGCTCTTAATATCGTTTTCTCCTGTATATGAGCTGAGTTTATGTTTCAGATCTTCTGCCGAATACTTCTTGTCAAGTTCTTTTCCTAAGCGAGCATTCTCAGCAGCAAGTTCTTTATAGTCAATAAGAAGTTTGTTCTTCTTCATGTATTTCTCGTCAACAATATCACTGCCCCAGATTTCACCGTCAGGGAAAATCTCGTTACAGGCTTCTTTAACAGCCTTTATAACAGTATCAGGCATTCCATTATCATCCAGTGTCTTTTCAAGTACATCCTGTGAAATCCTGTAACTGCTTATATCCTCAATTCCATTATCAGAAGCCTGCTTCTCAATATCAATGTATATTCCAAGAATTGCTGACTCAATGTCTGCACCATCACCAATATTATTTGCTATTACTGACTGGATTGTATCTCTCTTTTCATCTGATGATATTACAGATTTGCAGCCAAGCCCATTCTCAATGAACTCTGTATGAATATCTCTGCTTTTCTTTGAATAAAAAAGAGCAGAATGAATGTCAGTACTTCTGTCATTAAACGCAGGAAACATAAATGCTGACTCCGGTGCACCTACTACCCAGTCACGCTCTCTTGACTTAATCTGATTCATAGTTTCATTGTAACCAAGTGCTGCTTTTGATAAGTCAACCGGACACACTGTACAGATAAGATACTTAAATGTCTCTTCTGACTCATCAAGGTTTTTCTTATCCTCTGTCTTTGTCATGACATCATAATTGTCAAGGAACAGAACGATAAAGTAGTTTCCTGTATGGTCATAGGTGTCGATTACATGCTCATAATAAGCCGTAAGCATATCTTCATCTGCTAAATCGCTGTCTCTCAGTGCCATAAGCGACTGCTGCTTTCCGCCAATCTTTTCTTCGTCAAGTGGAAAATCAAGGTTGAATAAGTTGTTACCAAGGCTGCCGCTTAACGATTTCTTTGCAATGTCAAGATACTTGAAAAAATCTTCATCATCCATGGTCAGCATCTGACGGTTGAATGTAAATACAATATTCTTGTCGGCGTTTACATAGCAGCCTGCTACCTTTGAAATTGTTACGTCGTCTTTTTTGAATCGTTTCCTAAGTTCCAGTATTTCTGTCTTTTTCATTTTTTAGTCCTTTCTTGTTACATGACTTTTATATATTTTAATTATTGAGTACATTGTTAACTGATGCGATAACTTTTTCGGCCTGAAATGGTTTTACAATAAAATCCTTTGCACCGCGTTTTACCGCATCTAATACCATTGCCTGCTGTCCCATTGCTGAACACATAACAACTTTTGCATTTGAATTTGCTTCCATTATCTTAGACAAACCTTCAAGTCCGTCACAATCCGGCATTGTAATATCCATTGTTACAAGATCCGGATGGAATTCTATATATTTTTCAGCAGCCTCATTACCGTTGCCAGCTTCTGCTACTATTTCATGGCCTGCTTTTATGAATATATCTTTTAACATCATTCTCATAAAAGCAGCATCATCTACTATCAATATTTTCGCCATTATTTTTATTATTCTCCTTGATTTTGTATGGGAATTGCTTTGTACAAAAACATTCCCTTAAATTTCATTTTTTCAATGTCTTCTTTTGTATATGTTTTTATTGATGAATTTTCTTCAGTATCATAAGCACATAACGTATAAATCTTTTTATCTTTATCTGCATATATACATAATGAAGCGCCGGAATCTGTTACATAAACACTTCCTTCTGCTAAATCTGCTATATCAAAAGGTTTATATTCAAAACCTTTATTTATTAACAGTTCTGAAAAATCCTTTGCTGTAATTGTTTTATTTTCAATATCAGCAGTATCATCTGTGATATATTTCATCTTTACAAGCATTCTATATATAAATGTACATATATCATCCTGTGAAAACTGTTTGTCAATGTCTTCTGACTCAGTTTCTTTTACTGATGGGATCTCCGTGTTTTGGCTCTCACTGGATCTCTTTTCATCTATTTGCTCTTTTATGGTTTTATCCTGTATTACTGCTTTCTTTGCCAGTGGCCCATTTGCGCATCCTGTCAATGCAGACGTTATCGCAAGTGTAAGAATCAGTGTTGTGAGGTATTTATTCTTCATAATCAGATACCTCCTACAACAAATAGCGAAGTCCGCTTAAATATTTCTCTTTAAGCTTATCCGTCAGAGTGTCTGTTTTATTTAAGTGGTCTTTCATGTCAGCAATTTTTACAAACCATGCGAGTTTTCCTGCCGGAGTGTTTACTGAATCTTTAATTCGCTTACAATATTCATCATAAGACATATTTTCTTTATCATGAGTTAACAGCAATAAAGCTGTTTTTAATGGCTCATGTAATGTTTTATATGCATTTGAATCTGCAAATTCCGTGTCTTCGCATAAATCATGCAGATATGCAAGTGTAATACAGTCGTTTTGCATGTTATTTGGTATCATTCTGTCAGTTTGAACATATTTGGCGACACGTCTTACGTGTTTATATGTTTCTTCCTTATGATATAGTTTTGCAAGGCTTTTTGCTTCCTGATTAGTCATTACTTTCATGTGTAAAAAATATCCTTTCATTAGTATAATATTCCACTTTTAAAATCTGTCCAAAATAAATATGGGTTTTTCTCACAAACAGTAATTTTTCTTTATGTATTCGCAGTATAAAACCCATATTTATCTATGTAGTCTTTATAAAAGAAAAGTAGAAAAAGGAGGAAATTGATATGAAGATTATTAAAAGAAGTGGCATGGAAGTTGATTTTGATGTCACAAAAATAGCGGCAGCAGTCAGAAAGGCAAATAATTCTGTTGTTGACTATGAAAAAATCTCTGAGGATGAAATCATAAAGTTGTCAGAGACTATTGAGAATGCGTGCAGCAATATGCAGCACACTCCTACTGTTGAGGATATTCAGGATATGGTAGAAAACCAGCTTATGAGCATGAAGAAGTTCACACTGGCAAGAAACTATATAACATACCGATACAGAAGAGAGCTGGTCCGCAAGTCAAACACGACAGACGATCAGATTTTAAGCCTTATTGAGTGTAACAATGAGGAAGTCAAACAGGAAAACTCCAACAAGAATCCTACCGTAAACAGTGTGCAGCGTGACTACATGGCTGGTGAGGTGAGCAAGGATATTACAAAGAGATTTTTACTTCCAGCTGACATTTGGGATGCACATGAGAAAGGTCTTATCCATTTTCATGATGCAGACTATTTCGCACAGCATATGCACAACTGCTGCCTTGTCAATCTTGAGGACATGCTTCAGAATGGCACGGTTATCAGTGGTACTATGATTGATACACCAAAGAGTTTTTCTACAACTTGCAATATAGCAACTCAAGTAGTTGCACAAATAGCAAGCGCTCAATATGGTGGACAAACAATAGCACTTTCTCACCTCATTCCGTTTGTAGATGTTTCTCGTAAAAAGATATACAACAGAATGGTTGCAAATTTCAACAAGATGGGATTAGCTGTTTCCGACTCTAAGTTGAGAAGCCTTGTTGAAGCTGAACTTGACGAGGAAATTAGTCGTGGAGTTCAGACGATTCAATACCAGCTTATTACTCTTATGACAACAAATGGACAGGCTCCATTCGTATCTATCTTTATGAACATTGGTGACTGTAAGAGCGAACAGGAGAAAGCTGATTTTGTCAAAGTTTCAGCAGAAATTTTTAATCAGCGTATTAAGGGCGTAAAGAATGAAAAAGGAATATATGTTACACCAGCATTTCCTAAACTTTTATATGTTCTTGATGAGTGCAATATTCATGAAGACTCGCCATACTTCTGGTTAACACAGCTTGCTGCAAAGTGCACTGCAAAGAGAATGGTTCCTGATTATATCTCTGCTAAACAGATGCGTAAGCTTAAGAACGGTAATGTGTATGGCTGCATGGGATGTAGATCTTTCCTTACAGTTGACCGCTATTCAGAGACTGTTGGCAACATTTCAAAAGCCAAAAATTTTGATGAGCACAAGGGTCATGTATATTTTGGCCGTTTCAATCAGGGTGTTGTTACACTAAACCTTGTTGATGTAGCATGTTCATCAGGCCGTGACATGGATAAATTCTGGGAGATACTTGATGAGAGACTTGAGCTTTGTCATAGAGCTTTAAGATGTCGTCATGAAAGACTTCTTGGAACCAAATCTGACGTTGCACCAATTCTCTGGCAGCATGGTGGTCTTGCAAGACTTGGTAAGGGTGAAGTTATTGATCCGCTGCTTTTTAACGGATATTCAACCATTTCACTTGGTTACGCTGGTCTTTGTGAGATGTGCCGTTACATGCTTAGAAAGTCACATACAGATCCGTCTGCGACACCATTTGCGCTTAAGGTAATGCAGAAGCTTAACGAAGCTTGCAACAAGTGGAAAGCTGCTGAAAATATTGATTATTCAATATATGGCACACCGCTTGAGTCTACCACTTATAAGTTTGCAAAGTGCTTACAGAAGCGTTTTGGTATCATCAAAGGTGTTACCGACAAGAACTACATCACAAACAGCTACCATGTGCATGTAACAGAGCAGATTAATGCATTTGATAAGCTAAAGTTTGAGTCCCAGTTCCAGAAGCTGTCTCCGGGTGGTGCTATTAGCTATGTTGAAGTACCTGACATGCAGACAAATATTCCAGCAGTAGTTGCTGTTATCCAGTATATTTATGACAATATCATGTATGCTGAACTTAACACAAAGAGCGATTATTGTGAAGTCTGCGGCTATGACGGTGAAATCAAAGTTGTTGAGGACGAAAAGTCTCACAAACTTGTATGGGAATGTCCACACTGCGGAAATCGTGATCAGAACAAGATGAGTGTAGCCCGCCGTACATGCGGTTATATCGGTACACAGTTCTGGAATCAGGGAAGAACTCAGGAAATTAAGGAACGTGTACTTCACTTATAGACCGTTTTTCGTAAATTTTCGGAGCATCTATTCTTGATTAATTTTAATATAAGTAACAAAAACAGTCTGGCAGATAATCTGCTGGACTGTTTTATTTTTGTGATTTTAGGAACATTATTTTAGAATCTTTGAAATAAAATAAGTTGATGTATTTTGTTTATTTTTAATTAACTTAAAGTGAGACAAGTTTAATTTTGAATAACTCATATCTTTTATAATAATAACAAATTTATGGATCATTTGTTAACATTTTTATTTGCTATTTACATTCCATATTATTTCGTTTACATTAATTATGTAGACTATTTTGCTATGAGAGGAGAAATATAATGGAAATGACAATGTATCAATTTGCAGACATTAATATATGGTGTTTTGCAGAAGCTGACCAACTGGCAGCAATGAAAGCTTATTTAGATAAACATAATTCAAAACTTCATTATACAGGTGTTTTTAGCCGCCTGATGTATCATAAAATAAAGTTTTATCCTATCAGCAAGTCCGTTTTTGGAAAAATATTTTTAAGAACTATTGTAAGAATGAAATATCGTAAAAATGAATGTCTGCTGCCACAAAAAGAATTTCTCAGGCTTTTTCTTTTGAATGGCGCTGAGGACATAAAAAGAATATTCAATACTTCAGATGAGCAGATAAATGAAGCATGCCGCTATCTTGAATAACTAAAAAAGTGCAAGAGAAAAATTAATTTCCCTTGCACTTTTTTATGCTACATAATTTCTGTTGTATCTTCTGCATCTTCTGCTTTTGTTGAAAGCAGCTTGTAAATGGCTGAATCTACTGGAACATGATTCTCAAATGGTACAATTGTACGGCTTGTCTTAATCAATCCTTCGCCCGGGTTTGCGTTAGTGATATATTCCTGCATTTCCTCATTAATATTATACAGATTTGAAAGTTCTGCCCTGTCGATAGGTGCCTGTGACAGAATGAGTGCAAAATCTGATGTCTGAAGGATTGTATTTCCTTCATTTGATGCAAGCAGGTCGGCGATATTCTGGGTAATACCGGTTGGTGTTCCCATCCACTTACGAGCTCGCTTCCATATCATTTGAAGATAAGCTGCTGCTGACGGCTGTCTGAGTAACAGATAAAACTCATCAATATAGAACATTGTACGAATGTTTCTCTTCTTATTTGTAATCATACGATTCCAAATATCATTAAGACAAATCTGGAGGCCAAGTTCCTGAAGATTGGTTCCAATGTGTTTTGTATCATATACAATGAAACGGTCTCTTGTGTTGATATTTGTTCTGTGTGCAAACAGATTAAGCGTACCAACACAGTACATCTTGATAGATGCTGCAAGATTCTTTGCTTCCGGCTCTTTCTTTGAACGGAGCAGATTGTAAAAATCTTCAAGTGTCGGGCACTGTTCTGTATCAATAGTAAGATGCTTTTCTCTTAAGTGCTTGAAATATGGGCTGTATAATTCCTGAAGAACTGAGTCAATAATACCTGTAAGTACTCCGGACAGCTGGTTACGTCCGCCAAGCATTGATTCAATCATTGCAATTACAAAGTCAACTTTCTGTGCAAATGGATCTCCCTCATCAGATTTTGTAATATCAAGGTCTAATGGATTGATATATATATCTCCACCCGGTTCAATAGGGAATACTGTTCCGCCAAATTCCTGAGCAATCTTTACATACTCACGTTCTGGGTCAATAACGAAAATCTGTGAGTCTGTATTAAGAAATGCCTGATACATCTCCATTTTGGCTGCGAATGATTTACCAGTTCCCGGAGGTCCAAGAATAACACCATTCTGGTTGGTACCTGCTGAACGATTGTACATAATAAGGTTCTTTGATGACTGGTTGAGTCCGTAGTAAAAACCGTTTTTGTACTGTAATTCCTGTGAAGAAAATGGCTGCATTGCACTGGCTGTGTATGAGGTCATTACTCTCTTTGTTTTAATGAGTCTCTTTGCAAGAGGCAGTGCCGAATCAAGTCCCTGTTCCTGCTGTGTTGACAGGATTTCCATTGAGCAGATGTGCTCCTTTGCTCTTACCTGAATCTGCTTTGTGTAGAATTCAAGGTCTTCTTTATTCTGCGCAAAGAGAACTGCCACAAGTGTTACATGGAAAAGGTTCTGATTGTCATTTGTAAGATCTGCAAGAAGTTCCTTTGCATCTCTGTGTGCTGTATCAAGTTTTGATGAAATAAGACTTGGATCAGCGCCTGAACGTGAAAGGCTCTTCTGCTGCTTAACAACTTCACCACCAATGTTAGTAACCTGACCTGAGGCAAATGCTACTGCTTTCTCCTGCGGCTGTGCATCATAGTATACGCTTACAAGTACATTTGCAGAAATTGATGTAAGCGACTCAATCAATACACTTGAAAGTGTTGCCGGAATGCTCTTTAAGAACATTGCCCTTGCGTATGTATCACCAATCATCATGTAATTAACCTTGCCATTAGGTTTGAAATCAAAATATGACGGGCCAATAATATCCTTTGTTGTAATACCCTGTGAGACAATAGCATTTAAGTCATATATCTTTTCAAACTCATCCTCACGACCGTTATTATAAATATCATGGAGAATGTTCAGACGGTCTTTAAGAGACATCGCCTTTAAGCCTTCCATATTTATCTTCTTGAATTTCAGGCTGACAGTCTTTTCAATGCCTGAAAACTTTGTCATTGCTTCTTTTACATCAGACGCATGAACTCCGACTGTAAAATATTTCTCTGCTTTCAGGTTATTCTTTCCTTCCTGCATTTTCTCAAGCACAAGATTGTTATGCTCAATTCTGAAATTGTCATGTCCATCTGACTGATAAGCCATGAGCACTCTTCTGTTAAATGCTTCCTGATCCAGTGTTCTATTGTTTACAGTAATTTCGTATGTAACGTCATGGGTAAATGTTGACAGGATTTTTTCAAATGTTTCAAGTATTTCTTCCTGTCTGTCATCACCTGCATCAGAATAGTTTGCATCGAACAAGAAGTATGATTTTGTAAAATATCCGTCTTCAACTTCAATAATACCGCCATTTGTGTTCGCGTCATCATATACTCTTACATAAGGGATTGAGGTCTGAACGGTCTTTGCTATCTTGCTCTGATTTTTATTATTCTGATTTGACTGTTTCTTATTTTTATCTGCCACGAATAATTTCCTCCTTGTTTCTTTTTTTTGCTTCTATATATATGGATTTCAAAAAATTACACATATAAAAAAGGGTATATGAAGAGTTTTTTCTTCACACACCCTTTGCTTCTACAAATATTCTGGATAATCTTTATTCTTTTTATGAACATATGCCTGCTTTTTATTTTTGCCGTCTTCATTTTCTTTTTCCGGATCATTCCATTCAACAGTATCAAGTCCAGTCACCGTTTCATATGGTCTGATATGCGGAGATATATAATGATAGTGATAATATTCTTTTATAAAATCTTCTACCTTTAAGCCATATGGTTTAATCCAGCCGAATATAAAGAACGGAATGATTATCAGTGCACATATCATAAACATTGTCATCGCGTCTAAATTCATCTGTTTTAATACATAACACGTTGCAAAACATAACGCTCCGCCAATTCCCACAGCAGCACTCTGTCTGCCGGTGAATGGCCCAATGAATTTAGGCTCATACTGTCCTATATCTTTCTGCGTTTTTCTTGATATTGCCATTAAAATCTCTCCTATCCTACGACTTCTTTTACTTTTGCAGATGCACCTGTTGCAGCCATTCCTGTTGCCAGCATTGCTGCAGAGCTAAGTAAAAGTCTTGTAAATCCACTATAACTTGAGCCTGAATCGCCAAAAAATGCTCTTGATAAAGTAAATCCTGCCTGCATAATAATTATCATTGCTGCACCAGCAAGTATTGCGCCAAATAATGATTTTAAATATCTCATTGCATTTGAATTTGCACCGCCTTCAAACGCATTGGCTGCTGCTATTGGTGCGAGTGCTATTCTCCAGCCTACATCCAGTGCCCTTGAAATAGCTCCCATATAAATAATAACGGTTGCAACAATATGCATGAGCCATACAATAATGGAACTTAGCCACATCGTAAAGCCTAATATTCCATCATCTTTAAGTTTGTCAACAAGTTCATCGACTCCCGGATCATTTAAATCTGAAACATTGCTTATTCCACCAATAATATCATCACCTATCTGTAACAAGGCATTTATTATTGAATCAAGATTGCCAACAATACCAACTGTTACAATAAGTGCAATAAACAGTTTTGCAAGAGATTCTATGGTTATCTGTTCGTTTGTTGCCATATGAAACATATGAATCAGAAAAAATGTAGTAACTAATGCAAATCCTACAGGCTTAACAGCACCAAAAACCGAATTAACAATGCTGAACAAATCCGCATATACACTATTTGACAGCTTAACCAGACTTGTTGCAGTTTCAATAGAATCTGTATTATATGTTGACTTTAAAATACCTGTAGCCCAGTTAGTAAAAAGATTATCAACAAGGTTTGCTATTGCATTACTAAGCTGAACTGGCATGTGTGTCATAATGAATGCATATACCATTGTGGTTAAATACGTCATCTCTCCTACTCCTTTCTTATATTAATAATTCCCCAGTGTAATGACTGAGGAATTTTTGTATTTTACAGTCCAAACAACCTAAGCACGCCGGAAAATCCAAGCAGAGCTATTGCCACGCCAAACTGTAGAACTGCTTTATGCGTATCCTGTGAATTTTCTTCTCGAATACCCATAACGAATCTGAATACCGCTAAAACGAGTATTCCACCGCCAACAACTGTTGCAACACCTGTTATGCAGTCAATAGCCAGCGACACTGCACTGTTTCCATCGCCACTGGTAACAAAATTTTTGATTGAATTTTTAAATGATGCAAAAGCTAACATGCAAGTACTTATTCCAAGTATTGTTGATGCCTTATGCTGCTGATCAGAATTTTCCTGTGATATTGCCATTACATACATAAAGACACCTAATGCCAATAATCCGCCTCCGGCGTATGTTATTAGTGATGCTAAAATATCCACAATATGTTTTGCAACAGTATCTGCACTCGGTATTGTATTTCCATTAAGATTAAGTACACTGAGTACTCCGCTCATTGAAATAAAGAAAATACCGCCACCAAGCATTAAAGTTGCATTCATTTTACTCTGAGGACTTTCATCCGCAATTGACATAATGTATTTCATGATTGCAACAGCTATTAATACTGCTCCTACTGCTCCAGCAAATCCCTGCACCGTGTTATTAAGTGCAGTAACCTGATTTTTAGCAGCATTCATTCCAGTTCCCGCAGTAGGCTGTGTTATTCCTGCTAATAACATAGGTAAATTGAAGGCGGATAAAAAGATATGATTAAACATAAATTTTTATCCTCCTTGATCTTGTTTTTTTATTAAGAATTAGAATTGAAAAAGAGCGCAAGAATAAGGCTTAATGAACAAAGAACACCACCGCAGACAACATTAAGAAGCGCTTTGTTACGTCCCTCATTGTCCTCATTTCTGATTGCCATAACAAGTGTAAATACTGCTGCGATAACCCAGATAGCACCAACGAAAGTTCCCGCTGTTCCAATAAATGACTTTGCTCCATCTACAACGGTTGTTCCATCAGGTGCATTTGCATAGCCAGTAAAACCATTATTTGCCGCCATTGTATTTTCTAACATCATTAACCCTGCAGTAAGCCATGCTCCTGTAAACATTGACGCCTTATTTACTGCGCCTGTAATCTTTCCTGTAATTTGATTTTTCATATTTTTATTCCTTTCTGTACCATGTACCAGTCATCCGGATGCACCGGATAACAATTTTCTTTAATTACTCGATATATATGGATTTTGTAAAAATTTACTAAACAACCTGTCTGTAAACTGGTGCACGTATTCTATCTCTCATCTAAAACATCCTCCTGTTTCAATTACTTTGGTACATATATGGATTTTGTAAAATTACACAAAAAAAACAGACGCTTTAAAGCGTCTGTAAAAATCATAAAAAATCATCGTACTCATCTGATATAATTGGTGGATTTCCGTTTATACCATTTCCTAAGAAGCTGACCTGATTATTTTCATCAACTTTGATTTCTGCTTTTTTGTACATGTCTAATAAGTTTGCATTCAATTTTTTTGCTGCTTCAGGATTTTTCTCTGCAATGTCATCTATTCTAACATTTCCGTTTTCATCAGGAGTTATTCCCATCATTTCTGTTACAGATGTATCTCTGACTTTAGATTCTGTCTTTGGCTTATTGAAATGCTTATTTTCTGCAACTGCTGAATATCCATCTGCAGGCACTGACTTTTTAGCAGGTCCAATGCTTATACGTCTTGTTTTCCTTTCTTGTGACTGCTGCGCTGACGCTGTTCCTAAAAGTTCTTCCGCAGTAATGCCTTTCTGCTTCATAGGTGTTACCTTAAATATACGCTGATACTCAAATGGAGGCACATATTCATCACTGTCAGGGCTCTTATGGTCATCATAAAGCAGTTTATAATTAGGATGTGCTGTTGCTGGATATTTCTTAGCCTTAAATGGCTGCTGTGTATTGATAATAATAAGACATTCATCAGGTTTCATTGAACGTACATCTTCTGGCCTCATCAGATTTTCTGCGTCTGCTGAATAATTACCTCCAGTTGTGCCGACAAATATACCCTTGTTATCAAAATTATGTGATACAACATCAACTGTTTTCTGTCCAAGCAGTTCGGAGAAGAATTCCGAGTCTTCTTTGTCCGTTGTTCCCAGACAGATAATAATGTTACAGTTACCTATGATAAGGCCGATATTGTCTTCATACATTTTACGCAATTGGTCAAGTGACTGAATAATGATGTCTGAACTTATCCAATATTTACGGAATGTTGCAATTTTCTTATCAAAATCAGGGATTTTTCCTATATTTGCAAACTCATCAAGGATAAATCTTAAATGACTTGTAAGGTGTTTCTTGCCTCGTTTAATAGTACCGTTTTTAATACAGTCCATAAACATGTCACATTCTCTCTTGCCAAGAAATTCTTTTAATACCCTTTTCTCTTTTGTATCAGGATCTTCGTAAACAAGTCTGCACTTAGGATAAGGAAGAAATCCGTCTTCATCATATTCTGTAGTAAACTTTGGATCATTCGGATCATCTTCTTCATATTTTGCCGCCATGTACATCTGACGTTCTTTTTCGAGTTTTTCTCTTGCGTCCTGTTCCTGTTTTGGTGTGACAAACTTTTCACTCTTTAGTGCTGTACATGTTCCTTTTGTCAAAAGTAGTGCATTTGGATTGAGCTGGCCTGCAACATAATACTGGGTTTCAAACATCTGTGTAAACAGCATAGCTGTAATAAAGTTGTATGTCGCATCCTCTGCTTTAATAATCATAAATATTGCAGACTTTCTGTCACCAAGAGTTTCAAGTTCAAGGTCATCTCCTGAAAGAAGATTTGCAACATCAGGAATTGCAAGGAACGATAAACGTACACCTGCTGAAATAAGAATACTCTTTAAAGTTTTACCAGTACCTTTTTTGAAGATACGATAGAATTTAAGCGCAGGGTTTAAAGGATCAGTTTTTGCAAGTTCAATAAAGAGTTTGTCAAACTCATTTACTTCATTTTCTCTTTTGCTATCCTCAGACGCATTTGCCATCTGGTACATGTCGAACATTGTATTAAATGTCTGCTTTTCCGGCTGGTCTTTATATACAGTGTATATATAGAACGCCATTGCAAGGTAAAGACACTGCTCTGCCTTTGTGAAGAACTGGTCGCCCTTTCCTGACTCTGAATCATCTGTATTCTGCATGAATACGTTAATCATTGTCATAATATCCTGCTCGCTTCTTACATATCTGAATGGATTATAACGGCAGGAGTATTTCATTTCGGCAACGTTGAATACTTTTACGTTATATCCTTCATGAACAAGTCCCGGTCCACATTCTCTTGTTAAATCTCCGGCCGGATCAGTTATTACATATGAACAGTTAAACTGCATAACATTTGGTTTAACAAATCCAAAAGATTTACCGGTACCAGTAGAACCTACGATCAAAGTGTTGCAGTAAACATTTGTACCGCCTTTCTGATGCATATCAAAGCATATTGGCTGTGACGCTGACATTCGTCCAAGTATCATGTTTCCCGGCTCATCGCAGTCATCGGGAACACTCATTTGCGGTTCCGCTGCACCTTTTGGATAAACAAATACTGGATTATATTTTCTGAGTGTATTCCAGTGAGCATTACCTTTACTGTTGCTGCTTTTTCTCTTATCTCTGTCTATACGCACAAAATTGTAAACAAAGAAAAATCCCCAGATACAGAGCAGTAAAACTAATCCTCCGGGCTGAAATCCAACGCCCTGTATATTGCCGTAGTTTTTACGCATTTCAAGTATTTCAATGATGTTATGCGTAAATCCGCCTATAATACTCCCCGCTCCTTTCTCAGGATAAAGACCTATCTTGATACCTTCATAAAGTATAATTGGAACAATAAATACATTCATAATGGCAAACATTGTCATGTTTTTTAACTTGCCATTTTCATCAGGTTCAAGCATCGTTGTGATAAATTCTTTTATCGGTCCCGGTCCTGAACTCTTTTTCTTTTTAGCCATATTTTACAAAATCCTTTCTTTATATTTGCTATGGATATGAGTTTTGTAAACTAACGGCAATTTTGGGCAAAAAAAAAGAAAAGAGACAACTTTCGTCATCTCTTTCTTCCGTTTACAAGCCTTTGGATTTAGTTCCAAGGACTGTCAGCTGCCGGAGCAAAACCATCATTAGATGGTGCTGCTGCAGGTGCTGCCTGAGTAGCCCATGGGTCTGCTGGTGCAGACTGTGGAGCTGCTGATGCGGCTGGAGCAGGTGCTGCTGCAGGTGCTGCTGTCTGAGGAGTTGCCTGTGCTGCGGCCGCCTCTTCCTTTGGAAGTCTTGTCCACTCACCACCCGGAAGACCAGCTCCCTGATAGTAAATAGGCTCGTTCTCAAAGACGATTGCCTGCAAACCTACGCCCTTATTGGCGAAACTCTTTGGCTGGTAAACTTTGTAGTAAGCAGTTACTACGTTTCCTTCGCCAAAGTGTTTGCCCTCAGGATTAAACTCCTTGATTGTGCCATCTGCCTGACGGATGCCGAATTTAGGGAGAGTCTTGTTTCTCTCTAAACGGAAACACATTGCACCGTCTTTCTTTGAGAAAATACGCTCATGCAAATACTTCTCTGTGCCATTTGGCTGAGTATCCTTGAGAACAATCTCAGGATTGAGTAACTCAGCCTCACATCTAACGTTCATATTAGGGTACTGAGATCCTCTCTGCTTCTCTGCTGCGATACTTTTCTGTAAGTCTTCACCGTCTAAGAGCTGTGTCAGCCAACGACTAAATCCAAGAGTTCCTTTAATAACTGCCTCCTCACCAACTGTGAGTGCCTGCGCTTTTACTGTGTATGCCATAATTTTATCCTCCTTTTTAATTATTATTTTTTTTACTAAATTATAGCGATATATATATGGATTTTGTAAAATCAGAAAAGAAACAAAAATGCAGAAAGATGAAATTCACCCTTCTGCATCTTTGTGTTATTCAGAATTTTTATTGTTTTATCGTATACAGGCTGAGATTTTGACCTGTATCTGTCAGCGTTATCTTCATTTTCAGCAGCCTCGCGTTGGAGCGAGTTAATCACACGACTGTTTAGGTCGTAGCTGACAACAGCACCGGTTTTGTAAAAGCCGGCAAACTCTTACCACGAATTATATAAGAAACATTCAACACATCACTGTCTGTAAAACATTCATCAGTCTGCCAACTGATTGCGGTTGCATCTAATAATTTCTTCATAAGGTATCTTGCGGATGCCCTATGTGCCCATATTGCAGGACAATAAGCTGTTTGTAAATTCATGGTCGCACACACTTTTGCTTTTAAAATCTTTATCCTCAGATTTAGTTAGAATCATAGTCTAACACAAAGTATGTTTTGTTTGTAAATGGAACTACGTGGTATGCATTTGAACATACGTACCTTTTGAGCACGTCCCATTCGGCGCAGCTCCTGTATATCGTGCTATTGATATACTTTATGATTATCACCCCACCTTTCGTGCTGGATGAATTATCATAATTAATACAGCATTTGTCTCTGCAAAGACTCACACCATAGAACATTTGACCACTCCACTGTGTTTCCACAGATATAGCACCCCTTTCTACTGGATGCCCCGCACCAGCTAATACTCTCCACAAGTCTGTTCTTGAGTACTTGCGCCAGTGTTTTCGGCAAATGGTTTTCCATTAAACTGGAATAAAATTCCAGTCGCAGATTTTCTTTCCCTGCTTTATAGCTGTTATCAGCCTTATTTAACGACATGAAACCTGCCGCACTGCAATAATTGCAGCGATTGATTTTCCTGTGCGGGAGTCGAACCCGCTTTTAATGCCTGCTGACACTAAAACACCATGATCTACATCAGTAGACATTCCTGAAATTATCAGGCAAATAGCTCCAGCGGGGATTGAACCCGCGTCTCAGCCTTGAAAGGGCCGTATCACTAACCAGCTAGACCATGGAGCCGTATTGCAGGAAGATAAGAGTCCTCCTGCGCGTAACTTATCAACAAATAAAATATAAGGAGCATACAGATTTTTGCAGTTTTTCTGCAATCTGCAGCAGAACGGCATGGAATCGAACCATGATTTACAGTTTTGGAGACTGTCGTGCTACCGTTACACTACCATTCTAGGAAGCCTGACAGCGAATATCGCCATCAGGCAGTTTTGTATATGGAATCCGATTTTCGCTTTGCGAACACGACGCCTGCGGGATGATCGGGAACCCCCGTTTTTATACTTAGTTATCAACCTCGTAAACTGTTTGAGGTCAGCACCGGTTTTTCAGAATGGGTGTATTAACCGGCGGATCAACCGTTAAGTGAACTACTCAGTTACAAGTAACTGAACTTCCTGTTTCAAACCACTACTGCCTGTTAGCATATATACTATATTAACAGGTCTTACATAATGTCCACAGGCGTTAGGTTTCGGCAGTTCCTGCCGTGCCATTGTATATGTATCAACGAATAAAGATATTAGGTTGTTGACATTAATTGTCTTAATCCTTCTCGTTTAATGTTGAAACTTTTATCTTGATCCGTTATTAGAACTTAATTAAGCTCTGCTTTCCAAGAAGAAGATGGTTTCCACTTAGCTGTCTTTGTGGCTGCGATCTGGATAGCCTCTCCTGTTGACGGATTTCTGCCCATTCTTGCTGCTCTCTCAGATACCTCGAATGTACCGAATCCAACAAGCTGTACCTTGTCACCTTTAACAAGAGCCTCTCTCACTGAGTCAATAAAAGCGTTTACTGCTGCGGCTGCATCCTTGTTTGTTAATCCTGTTTTTTCCGCCATTGCGGAAACTAATTCTGCTTTGTTCATTTTCTTAATTTCCTTTCTGTGTGTTACATGCGTTTACTTGCGCTTACACATTTATAATATTCCAAACTTCAAATTTGTCCAAAGTAAATTGAATATTTTTAAAGTTTTATGACTGGCACTGGGATTTGAACCCAGATTTGCAGGTTATGAGTCTGCATGCTGCCAATTACGTATACCAGTCTTTTGTAACCCATTAACCAAACCTTTGTAAAACCCATCCCTAAGCTTTACATATCTATAATATTCCGTTTTTAAGTTTTGTCCAAAGATTTTGCAAAATATTTTTACAAATTTTCTTCGGTAAAAGCATCTGCTATTTCTGCTATCTGTGAATTGCCCGGTGCAGTCACTTTTAAATAAAATTCACCGTTTACACCTGCATTGAACTTTGTAATTTTATCGTTAATAATGTTTTTTCTTGCCATAAACGGAGTAAGTGTTCTTGTTATGTATTTAGCTGTATGTTTTTCTTCATCAACATCTGCAATAGTACTGAACATTGGTATCTTTTTCTTTTCGCAATGTACTTTAAGCTCATTCATCATAAGAATTGCTGTTCTTATGTCTCCATTGCTGTTATTTTCTTCTGATTCCTCTTCAGATGTTTCTTCTAATACATCTTCGTCAGCAATGTCTTCTGCATTTGCTGAATAATTTTCGTCCTTGAGTAATTCCTCATCTGTTGTAAAATTTTCCATTTTAATAAATACACCTTTCTTGTAAAACTTAGTGAGTCAGTGAATCCATCTGTCCGAATATTGCTGCCAGTTCATCCTGATCATCAGGCTGTGTATTATATTCGTCTACGATAGGAGCCTTACTCTCTTCAGCTTTATCTGAATTAGTATTTATCGTATCTTTCTTTACAGACTGCGGTTTTGGAACCGGAATCTGTTCTGGAATATCAACTGAAACTGAATTTTTCTTCGTTTTTGTCTGTTCTGCCAAACTTTCCTGCATAACTTCGTCTATATCAGGTCTTTTAAAAACAAATCCGTCGCTACTGCCCTTATTAAAAGAACTAAGGGGCAGCGTCTGAAGACTTATCCTGAATATTGCCTTAATAAGCTGGCATCTGAATCCTTTTCTTGTGTTCATCAGCATATTAACAGCTTTCAGTTCTTCTTCATTATTCGGATTTAATGTTAAATGCATTGGAATTGACTTTGCTATATATCCACTTTTAATAGTAAGATTATCAGGAATTGTCAGCTGATATATTCTTCCATTTGCATATTCAACAATAGCCTTTTTAACTTCTTTTTGAAATTTAAAACCATCACGCCTGTATATATTAATGAGATCCATGTCATGCTGCCTGTACAGATAAAACGGTACTGACATCTTTTTCATATATACTTATCACCGCACCTTTCTATCTTTTTACTTTGAACTGTGTAAGGCGATACATATAATAACCTCTGGCATTTGCATAAAAAGCTGGCAGATTAGAGTTATAATCTCCAGAAATCACCTTTAAAGTATGAATTCCCTTCAGTTTGTCTTTAAAATAGCCATACCATGCGCTTCCTGTGCCGCCTGTCATAATAAGGTATTTAATGCTGAACACATAATCTTTAATGCTGTCAAAAGCTTCTTTACAGATAAGTTCATTTGCTTTCTTTAAATATTCCTCTATAGGGAATTCTTTTACGGTAAAGTTAATGCGGTCATTAATTCTTACCACGCCATTTTTGAGACACTGCTGCATTGCCGGAAGTGACACTGAAACTGAATAGCCCTTTTTCTTTAAATCCTCCTGCATGCTGTTTCTTGTTTCTTCAAGAATACGCTTCATGCCAAGATTTTCATCAGTATCTTTTTCCTCAAGCTTCTTATTCTGAATAACAAACTTATCAAGTGTTTTGAATCCACAATCAAAGACAAGCAGGTCTGAATTCCTGAACGTTTTGAGGTCATTTGTCAGATTTCCAAACTGGTCTGTTGTTACAGAATAGAATGTACCCATTGGCTGATACATAACGTCAACATCTTCTGATGTTATGTCAATGTGAAACTCTTTTCTTTTCCCACATGATATAAGTGCAAAATCATGACTCTGCTGAATTGCATTTCTGAGCAGCATTTCATCTGTCTTAATGTATGCTGGCGGAAGTCCTGTCTGAATAAACAAAGGCTCATCTTCAGGAATATCCCATCTGGCAAGACCTAATGCTGTACGAAACTTTATCAGAAAATCCATATGGCCGTAATGGTTTCTTCCCAAAATCTTATCTTCAGCTACAGTGCTGTCTTCTGATAATGACTTAATTGCCAGAGCGCCTACATAATATCTGTCTCCTGACTTTAAATCTTCATATATTAAGTCATTTCGTGATAAGTCGCCAAAGATTTCACCCTCTATCTTCTGACAGTAATTAGGAAATACAAAGTTTCCATTTTCGTGGAAACATTTAACTCCCGAGTAACCCATGTCAAGTCCAATTATATGAACATTGCCGAATGAAGGATTTTTATGTTCCCTGATTTCGGATTTTGTTGCAAAAATACTTGTTTCCATTATTCTTTCTCCTGTCGTTTATATTCCACATGTCTTGTGGAAAAATGTTTACATGATATATATGGATTTTGATAATTTAACGGTAATAAATTATCATTCAATTACTCATTTACTAATTATTAACTATAAAAACAGAACCTGAAAAATCAGATTCTGTTTTCTTTTGTTTACGCAGCCATTATCTGCTTTGCAAACTCCTGATACTTTGCAGCGTGTTCTTCTTTGCTGGTTCTGTCAAACCATGCATCGAATGGCTTTCTATCAGTATTCGGATACAGACAGGTTCCTAGTCTCCACAGAACTTCTCTGAGTCCAAGAGCTGACTGGGCTGTTCTGTCTGCAAGTAATTCCTTAGCTGACATTTCAGGTGTTCTTGTTATTGGTTCAGGTGTACTCTGAGCAACAATCTGCTGTGGAACATTCTGAACGTTCTGTTGTGGAACATTTTGCTGTACTGGCTGTGGCTGTGTTTCCTGTGCAGGTGCCGGTATTTGAGGTTCTGCTTCTGTTGGTGTTTTAAGTCCTGCAAGTCTTTTTATTGCTGACTCTGCGCCAAAAGCCTCCTGTACAGCATCCACATCTTTTTGAGATGGATTGTCAATGATAATCATTATACGATTATCATTCTGAACAATCCTTACGTTGCTTAGTGTCATAAAAATTCCTCCTTTTTTCTACTAATATGACTGTAATAAATATGGAGTTTGATGTTTAAACAGATGAAAATTGCCCGACAATATCTTCTTTGCCGGGCATATATTTTAAAGAGTAAGTCTCTTTATTGCTTCCTTTGCAAGTTCGCTTCTTACTGACTCTTCTTCTGTAAACGAAATCTGCGCACAGACAGGTGAGCCTTTCATTTTTTCTGATGCAAATACTAATCCGTTATTTAACTTATCAAGATTGTGAGCATCAATCTGTTCAGGATCTCCGCAGATAACGATCTTACAGCCTGCACCCGCACGAGTAATAATATCTCTTATCTGGCTTCTTGTTGCATTCTGCGTTTCATCAACAATAAGAAACTTATTGGTAATTGAACGTCCTCTCATATAAGCAAGTGCACATATTTCAATAACACCTGAATCTATCATATCCTCTATCTGTCTTGAAATACACTCTCTGTCTTCGTCTGAGTTTCCTCTAAGCAGTGATTCAAGGTTATCAAAGAATGGTGCCAGTAATGGATTCATTTTATCTTCAAGCTCGCCCGGAAGATAGCCAAAGTCTGCATCTGCCATAACATTATTTCTTGAAATAAGTACACTGTCATATGACCTGTGTGTCTTTGAATCATATGTTTGATCAAGTCCTGCTGCAAGCGAAAGGAATGTCTTTGCTGTTCCTGCCGGTCCTTTTAAAATAACAAATGGAATTTCTTCAACTGGCTGCATAAGCGCCCAGAGTGCAAATGTCTGGCTTGCATTTTTAGGTTGTACATGACATGGATGCAATGTTTTTGTGTCAATCAGCTTTAATTCGTGATTTCTGTACACAGCAAGTGCTGATGACTGGTCACTCTGCAGTATAAAAAATTCGTTTTCTACAGGTTCCGGAATGTCTCCTCTGAAAATAGCCTCTGGTGGAAGCATTTTATTCTTATATATATAATCAATTGCTTCTTTGGAAACCTGAAGTTCTCTTTTGCCTGTATACATCTCAGCACTTGAAACATGATCGTTTCTGTATGACTCAACAAAATCCGAAAAGCCACATGCTGCTGCACATACTGAAGCATTAATTCTCATTGATGTATCATTGGTGACAAGTATTACCTGATTAAACATATGTCCCTGATTCTTCTTTATATCAAGAACTGTATTGATTATTTGATTATCAGGCTTGTCTTCACTGTAACCACTTGGCATATGCCACTGTCCTGCATTAAGAATGACTTTAAATACGCCCGCATTATCCATTGGCACTCCTGCGGTAAGATCTCCTTTGAGCCTGAGTTTTTCTATAATTCTGCATGTTTCTCTTGCATTAAATCCTAATTCCCCGGGAGCTGTCTTTTTTGAATCAAGTTCCTGAAGTGTTGTTCCTGTAATGATTACAGTGTTATCGTCAAATCCAAATATAGCTCTAGGACTGTCAAGAAGTATATTTGTGTCAAGTATATAAGCTTTTACCATTTAATTATCTCCATTTCTTCTATATAAATAGAGGCCAAAAATTACAGGCCTCGGCCATCATTGTTTACAGCTCCCGTATGATTTTTTTGAATTCCTCATCAGACATTTCCATAACTTTTACTGACGGAGTTTTATCTTCATCATCCTCGTCTTCCTCATTGTCAGCGTCGTCATTATCTTCTTCAATGTCTTCATTCTCGTCATAGAGTTCATCTTCGTCTTCATCTTCTCCGCTATTTTCTCCATAGCGGTCATAAAGATAATCTTCAAGGTCGTCTGAACCACCTATATCCTCAATTCTGTCAACAAGGCTTTTTACGGTAGCAATTCTTTCAACAAATCGTCCTGCTAAAAAGCCTGCGCCTGCACCTACTGCGGCTAAAATTAATCCTGTTTTCTTTTTCATGGCATATAATTCCTTTCTGCTGTTTTTATTTGTAATAAATATGGATTTTAAAAAACGCATCTTAAACAAAGAATGTTCCCGACATTAATGTCGGGAACATTTGTATCAATTATGTCGTTTTTCAATATCCGGTACATCATCAGCAGTAAGTTTATCTACTATTGCATGTTCATTTACAACTCTCACTGCATGTTTATCCAGAGTTTTCTCAAATAAGTTTCTTACTGCACGCGCATTGCCAAAATTAGGCAGTGTCTTCTCATACTTAAGTCTTTTAACGACTGCACTCAAACATTCGCTTGATACTTGAAGATTTCTTTTATGAGCAAGCTGCATAAACATCTTCTGATAATCGCCCATTGTATAATCACCAAACCACAAATAATATTTAACTCTTGACTCTATGCCGGGATTTGAGTTTACAAGCTGTTTCATTTCTTTGTTATATCCGGCAAGAATAATAACCAAATCATCCCTGTGGTCTTCCATTTCTTTTACTATTGTTGCGATAGTTTCCTGTCCGTCACCGCCAGCAAGCAGGGAATACGCTTCGTCAATAAACAAAACCCCTCCCATACTTTTCTTTATAAGCATTTTTGTTTTCTTGCTGCTTTCGCCGGGAGTCAGTCCTTTGAGAAAGTTTCCATCAACTTCAATACTCTGATTTTTTCTTATGTATCCATTTTTATATAAAAAGCCTGCCATGATTCTTGCTACAGTTGTTTTTCCTGTACCCGGTTCACCCATAAAAATCATATGCATGGCTTCTTTTGACTTAAACTTTCCCTTATTGCCATTTCGTTTCCATTCTTTTTTTTCATATGTCATTCTTGCAGCAATTTCTGTCATCTGGGTTTTTACTGAGTCAAGACCAATCATTGCATCCATATCTGCCTGCGGACGCTTACTGCCCTTATATGTAATGTTCTTCAATGTCTGGCTGTCAAGAATACGTTCCGTATCTATCATTTTCTGTTTTTCTATTTCTTTACGTTCATCTGCTGACAGTTTTTCAAAATGACCATATTCCCTGCTGACGCCGTTTTTGTCATATTCATATTCATCTCTTAATTTTCGTCTGATATTTGTTATCAGAATGAATAAAATTGTGCATATTACTATTAGTATTATCCAGACTATTTTAAAAAACATTATTTTTGTGGTGTCAACTGCCTGAAAAGCTGTTGGTTTTATCAAAACTCCGCTACAGGTTAATATTTCCAAAATAATAAATAAGGCTATTAGTCCTATGTCTATTACCGTTGCCGCTATTGCCGCATAATATTTCACTGCCGATTTCATATATTTGTTTTATGACAAATGCAGATTGTCATACTCCTCCTTCATTTTATTAAACATATTTTCATCACCACAGCCCGTGTCAGGATGAAACGCTTTAGCAAGTGCTCTGTAACGTTTATCTGCTTCAGTTTTTGTTTTACATCCTTCAAAAAATGAAAAACTGTCTGAAGTTTTACTGGTATTTGTGTATTCTTCTTTATTTTCTTCCTGTTCAAACCATCTGGAAAAATCATCATTGCTGCTGCTCGCGTATGAAATGTTTGACAGCAAATGTTGTAATTTACTATAAAATTCATCAAGACTTAAAAGTTCACTTTCAACATGTTCTATCTGTCTACTGTTTAACATTCCTCTTATGTTCTCCAGTCTTTGTTTTAAAACTACTGAATATTTATCAAAATCTTCATTATATAAAAGTAGTTCTTTTATCATCTGCATATCACTGATTGTTTGGGCTTCTGCGATTTTTACGTTATACTGATTAGCAAATTGCTGCCGTAAAGTGTTGTATTCAGTCGCATATTTGTTAAATAAATTTCCGACTCGCTCAATTTCATTAAAATTTGTATTCTGTGAGTATGTTTTGTTACTTTTACGGGCAGAGATTTCTTCTCCTAATGCCGCTATTGCCATGACAACAATTATCAATATTACACAAGTTATTGGTTCCATATATCCCTCTCTTTTTTTTGTGATACAGATGGATTTTGCTTACGAAAAGAAAAAGGCACCTCGTATGAGATGCCTTTATGTTTATGCCGCCATAACAATGTTATGGATGCTTTTAATTTTAGTCTCAAAGCCCATTGCTTCCAAAAGACCGGTTATTTGAGGATCAACTTTGTAAGTTAATTCCTCAATCTCCTTAAGTTCCTTATTGTAGATTCTGCAAGCAACTCCACCGTCAGTAAGCTGATGCTCGTTAATGAAGTCACACAGTCTGCAAAGCCCGTCAATATCATCAACTGACACAAACAGCGTTTTGGTTCTTGGAGACAGACGCTTCATATCATTTGCGATAATCTGTATCTGATCTTCATCACCATTACTGTTAATATCTGTCTTACCTGCAATCTGTACCGCACATCCCTTTTCGCATAAGTTTCTTACGTTATCATATGTGCTAGGGAATACTACAACGTCTATTGCCTGTCCTGACTTGTCATTGACTTTTAAGAAAGCCATTTTTGAACCTGACTTTGTCTGGATAGCATGAACTGTAGTAACAATTCCTGCAAGCTTTACATTCTTGCCAGCCATATCACAGTCTGCCGTTGTATTGAAGCCGTCAGTACTGAAGTCTTCAAGCGGATTTCCTGTGACCCACATGTCAAGAAGTTCTGACTCATAAGCAAGTCTTTCTGATGTTGATAAAGGTATATTACTTGATGTAAATATAGTCTTTAAATCATTTACCAGACTGCGCTCGTCGTCACGCTTTTCTTTAAGCGTTTTTTCAATTTTCTTGACAGTACTTACAAGAGTCTTTCTTTCGGATTCTTCAGCATCCAAGATTTTGCTCTGTGTTTCAGACAAAAGAGTTTCTTTATCTTCTATAGTTTTTTTGAGCTTTATAAGATTGTCATATGACTTTTTATAAGAAACTATCTGAACTGCTGTTATTTTACGGTTATTTGTGAAATCATCACATGCACCTGAAAGCACGCACTTTTCAAAGTCATTGCTCTTAATATTCACTCTCTGAACAAAATCTTCAAGTGATTTGAACAATCCATGTTCGTTGCGTTCCTTCTCTATAACTTCTGCACATGATTTCATTCCCTTTATTCCCGCCAGACCGATTAAAATACCGTCATCAAACGGAATAAATCCCGCTCTTGACTTGTTAATGTCAGGTCTGTAAATCTTGAAATCTCTGGCTTTACAGTTCTCAGTAAACTGAACTGTTTTTTCACCCTGAGTATTCATTGCTGCTGAAATATACTCTGCCGGATAATGGAATTTAAGCCATGCAGTAATGTATGACACCAGTGAATATGCCGCTGCATGGGATTTATTAAATCCATATTTAGCAAATGGCATTAACTGGTCATATAACCAGTTTGCATCTTCTGCACTGATGTTATTCTTTGCACAGCCTGCAACAAAATCCGGTCTGATTGCTGCAAGTTCCGCCTCATGTTTCTTACTCATGTGACGTCTTACATTGTCAGCCTGTCCCATTGTAAATGAAGCACATGTAGTCATGATTTTCATAACCTCTTCCTGATAAACAGGATAACCATATGTTTCTTTCAGAACTGGCTCAAGTACAGGAATTCTCTGTACGATGTCACTTGGCTTTCCAGTATTTTTGGACTCAATGATATTTGGAATGAAATCCATTGGTCCCGGTCTGTAGCAGGCAACAAGCAGGATAACATCCATGAATGATGTTGGATGGAACTGTTTCAACATCTTTTTCATGCCGTCTGACTCGAACTGGAACACGAAGTCTGTATCACCGTCTGCATACATTCTCTCAAATACTTCTGTCTCAAAAGGCAGATGATACGGATCAATCTTAATACCATATCTTTCAGTAATGAGATGCATACAGTCTGTGATGATGTTTAAATTTTTGAGGCCAAGGAAATCCATTTTAATGAATCCAAGCTGGGCCTCACACTGTACCATGTCTGCTTGTACAGCATATACTTCGTTACCATCGTCATCCTTTACTTTCATCAGTGGAATGTAGTTTTCTACATCACTTCCGTCTGTAATAATAACTCCGGCAGCATGTGTGCCATATGAAGCGGTGTAGCCTTCAATTTCCATTGCATAGTCCAGAATTTTAAGAGCATCCGGATTGTTTGCAAAAGTATCTCTGATTACAGCCTCATATTTTGAAAGTTTTGCATTCGGCTCATCGCCAATCAGCTTTCTCATCTCTTTAAAAAGAGATGTATAATGCGCCTTTTCTCCAAATCTTTCAACTCCAAGAAGCTTTGGCGCGTACTCAAGTGCTTTCTTTGCAGCAATCTTTCCTTTTGTCATGATGTTTGCTACGGCGCGCTCACCGTACTTCTCTTTGACATACTGGATTGAAATTGCTCTTGCATGAGCACTGAAATCTGTATCAATATCCAATCATACCCTCGGTTTCCCGATATTTTGACTTTTAGGGGCCTAGACTATATCTCGTTATTAAAAATAACATGATGCACTTTGATTAAGTATTCATTCTCTTAATCTACTCTACTCGATTCGTCTTACATATCTTACATATGCAAGCTTATTCTCTTTGCAATGAAGAGTTACATTTATTATTTCTTTCGATAGTCGTTACACTTTTGCTTATATAATAAATATTTAGCACGGTATTGCCTGCTATCCATTCATATGGACCGTAGGTTCTCTTCTGAAGCTGATTCGTCTATGGATTATAGCTGTATATCTCGTTGTGACGCTTCATACAGCAGTCTTATTTAGCTTCTACCGTTAGCATACTGCATTTATTATGCAGCACACACCCTTGAATAAAGGTTCACATCATACGCCCAATTTTGTTTAGGCATTGATACACGTTCCGGATTGAGGAAACGCTCAAACAGCAGATTGTATTCAATTGGATCAAGTCCTTCAGTAATCTTGCAAAGTCTGCAAACAAGCGAACCTGCTCCACTGCCTCGTCCCGGGCCAATCTCAACTGAGTTTTCTCCATGTGCTTTTGCGTACTGGATAAAGTCTGCGACCTCACAAAAGTAATCGTTGAATCCCATTTTATTAATAGTCTCCAATTCATACTCCATTCTGTCAGCAAGCTCTTTTGTCCACAAACCATCTGGATAAAATTCTTTAATGCCATCCTCGCACATCTTTCTAAGCAGCTCTTTTGCATTATCGAAATGCGGATAATGTTTTGCATCTGAAAGTTCAAGATTGCACTGGTCAGCAATAACTTCGATGTTACCCATAGCTTCATTTACCATATCTTCCGGAAGGATTTCTGAAAGCATTGCTGCTTTTTCATCACCGGTTTTATAGTAAAGCTCTGAGTCTCCCTGAATAGGAGCGCTCCACTTTGGGTCTTTCTGTGAAACCTTGCCAAAGTTTCTAAGAAGTGTTCTCTTTTCTAAGTCGCTTCTTTCTGCCATGTGAACATCATTAGTTGCAACCAGTTTGATATTCAGTTCTCTTGCCAGTTCAGCAATCTTTGGATAAATCTCTTTCTCAAGATCAATTCCATGATACTGAACCTCTGCGAAGAAATTGTCGTGACCAAAAATCTTTATAAGACTTAAAGACATGTTAAGTGCATCATCACGAAGCTCTTTGTCAGACCTTACTGATAGCTTAAGGTCTTTTATTTTCTCTTCGTTTTCCACAATGGTTGTGGTCTTGTTCTTGCACTTCATAACAATCTGATGAAACGGCTTTACTGCTTCAGTAATTGTCTTTTTTTCCGCTTTAAGAGATGCAATTTCTGCCTTGGCATTTGCAATTTCTTCTTCCTCGATTACAAGCTGCTCCGAAAGCATTGTTTTCTCATTGCTTTCTTCCATTTTTTTAATGGAAGCTTTTATTGACCTTAAGTTTTTCTTTGCTACTGGCTCAAGCTCTTTAATCCTTAAAGCGATTGCTTCCTTGCGCTCATTGCACTTATCATCCTTTTCTTTCGCTTCCTTGTATTCCTCAGGAAGTGTTGCTTCTGACTCAGCAATTCGAGCTTTAATCTTCTCGATTTCCCTGTCAATGTAAGCGTTTGTTGAAAAAGGTGTTGCAAGTACACCCGCAATACATGCTGAACAGCAGATTACATGATCATATCCCTCAGATTTTGGTCCAAAGAATTTATCAAGTGTTTCCATGCTGCCAAGCGGCTTGCCAAGTCCGTCAATGTGACGGTTTGACTCAGAGATGTATCTTGAAATTGCCTGAAATCCAAGATAATCTTTTGCCAGTAAAAGAATATGCATTCTCTTGCTGACCGTTTTCGATGGTGACAGTGGAATCTGTATACCCACATATCCTTCGGTACCAAGAATCGGCTTTACATCCTTTGATTTGCAGTAATTAAAGAAATCAAGCCAGTTCCATGCTCCGCCATGGTCAGTGATTGCAATGGCAGGTGCGCCGTATTCAATAGCCTTATCAACATATTCTTTGTATGTCATGGCTCCATCTGAAAGCGACGCATCTGTATGCGCATGTAACTCAATATTTGTAAACTTCATATTTCTACCTCCTTTATAATTATTTTTTTTATACGGTTTACAGATATAAAGGTGGATTTTGCTTATGTATTTTTATAATATTTGCTTTTCCAAATTTGTCCCAAAAGAAAAGCAGGAAAATTAATTCCTGCTCATTCTAGTTTACGCTGCTGTCTGTCCACCGAATAAATAATGAGAAAGTCTCATTTCCAATTCATTTGCAAACTTTTCACGGGTTTCTTTGTCAGCTTTTGCCACTGACTGAATACCCAGTTTTGCAAATATGTCAAGCACTTCTTTAGACCAGATATCTGTCAGATATTTTTCGTCAAAGGTTCTTATCTGTGACACATTATCCGGATTACTCAGATACATGTCATCAATACCTTTGCCAAGATATTCCGGCCAGATACAGTATTTAACTGTAAGCTCCGGCATTGTCTGGTTTAGATACTGGCCCAGTTTCATTGCCTGAGCAAAAACAGCTGAGTTTCTTAACATATCTGCATCATAAAAAACAAATATGCTGTCAAACTTCTTTCCGGTAACATCAATAACATTTTTAATGTCATCATCAATACCAGAATAATTGCCGACACCCTGCACAGACAATGCGACATTTCCCCATTGTGAAAGAATCTCCGTCTTAAAACGTCCCTCTGCTACACATAATGTAGTATTAGGCTTTTCTCTCTGTGGAAAAAGAACATCAATGGGAGCACCTACAGCACCGCCGCCTTTGGTATACTTATTTCCTCTGGCCATAGCAAATGCTGACGAAAACCATACATACCGACATTCACCTTCCTCAATATGGTCTCTCCTGATTTGAATTGCCTTGATGTTATCGTAGGCATCTCTTATCAGAATTCCTATACCGTCAGAAACAGACCAGTAGAGTTTTTCTCTCTTGACTCTTTCATTTCCTCGAAACTCATAATCAATGTCTGTAAAGAAACCGGGAAGTGTCTGCAAGTCATCCAGATACTCAGGACACTGCTCACGGACAGTCTTTATTACTTTCGTAAGCTTTCCATTTGAGATTGAGAAATAGTCCTTTTTAATACGTGCGTCTGATAATGCACGTTTTTCTCTGAGATATTTCTCATGTTCCTTCTTGAGTCCACAGACGTCTTTGATAATCTGATAAACCGCGTTTCTGCGTTTCTGTTCACCAGACTCAATGATTTTGGATTTCTTCACAGAGGTCATTCTTTCTGCAGAGCCTTCCATTCCTTTGATGAACTCATCAGAATATTCCTTCTGCGACAGTTCTTTGAACTTCTCCTTGGAAATAATCTGTTCGTCCGCTGCAAGCTGTAACAACGCATCTTTGTAGGACATGTCATTGAGTTGCATCATGGAATGAACTGCATCTCCACCGCCGCCGCAGGCAAAGCACTTACATATGCCTTTGGCGTCATTGATACTAAATGATCCAATTGTATTATCCATATGAAATGGACACAATGCTTTCTTTTCAGAACCTGTGTCAATTTCTACATGAACACCGTGATGTTCCAGTACCTCGGAAAGCCTCAAGCCTCTGACTTCCTCTGCAATGTCTCGCAGCTCGTTTTCAGCCTCTTTCTCCGGGTCGAGAAATTGCCAATTTTTAAAAATGCTATCTGCCATATCGTTGCCTCCTTTATATTTATCCTTTTAATATGACAATATAAATATGGAGTTTAGACGACTGACAGTAAAAAAGAGAACACAAAAATGTGTTCTCTTAATGTTATTGAGCTTGGAACCATCTGCCGTCCCAGTAGTCAACATTTGAAATGGTTATAATTTTTCTATTTGGTCCCTGTAAAGTTCCATCTTTTTGTCTTGCATAAATACCGCCACTATGATGGTATTGTTTACTATTGCCTAAATATCCAACCTTTAAATCAGCATTAATATAAGCACAAGCATAAGTATGTGGTCCTGCTTTCCTAGAAGCATATCCTAAAGCATTAACTTTGGCAACTTCAAGAGATTTTGTCGCATTATTGAATACATATTTCCACATTTGGCCATCACCATCTTTTGCAGTAATAATTGTATATGATTTACCTTCAGTATCCCATGTACTTACTTTATCTGGAGCATCATCTGAATTACCACTTCTGCCAGCCCAGTATGGATGCCTTACTTTGTAATTAGCAATTCTCTTCGCTTCAGCTTCTTTTTCTGCTGCAACTGTTTCAGAATCCTTCTGTTTACTTTGTGTATCATATGCTCCCTGAGCCTTATCAATAAGATCCTGTAAACGTCCAATGCAGTTACTACTGTCAACAACATCACCGTTGGTCTTATTATTGTCATCGTTAACAAAATCACTAAAAGTTTTAAGCTGTGCTTTTGCTGCGTCAATAGACTTCTGTAAAGCGTCATGATTGCTTGAGCTAAAGTTGCCATCACCGGTTGCGCCGTTTGAATTTATTGAATTAGTCAGACTTGTAATCTGGGCTTCCATATAAGATTCCTGACCAACCTGATCTTTTGACTTTCCTTTTTTCTGAGCTTCATATATGTCCTTGGCAGTTTTATTGTATTCTCTTAATTGATTAACAATTGAATTGCCTGGAAGAATATCATGATCAGTTCCAGTTCCACCAATTCGATACTTGTCATTAATATATGTATCAAAAGCAGTTATAGCTAAATCATTTTTTGCTGTCTGAAGCTTTAGTTTAATATGTCCTGCCAGTGAGAATAATCCATTTCTTGTCTCAGCAGTTGCACTGTCTGCTAATATTTTGGCCGTATCACTGTATGCAGTATTGCAGGCGTCAATTAAACTTTGTCTTGTATTCATCCAGTCATCTCTCGTCTTAAAGAAACTATCGTTAATAAGGTCTTTTGCCTTTTTATCCGTATCAGAATCATTTGTAAACACTGATGTCTGATGAACAAGAGAACTTATTGTCATGTAATACGATACAGAGTCTATTGCTGTTACTGCTCCATATTTATTTGCAGCTTTTTCTGTCCAGCCTGCAACGCAGTCATCAACGCTGTTGAATTTATAATATTTCATTGTTTCAGCATTTGCATAAGACCCAAATTGCTTATACGCATTAGCAACAAGAGGATTGTCACCTGAAGCATATGTGTATTTTGTGATTTCTGCAATTCCTGAGCTGTACTGAATGTCGCCAAAATCAGATGTCATGCCGAATACATTATTATAATGAGATGCTTCTTCTGTTGCGCCCATGTTTGTTGACACGCACGCTGCTGCCATAATAACGCTTACAGGTACTTTTCTTTCGTCATACGTCTTCTTTGCTGCATCCCATACCTGAGTCTGGAAAGCTTTCGCTCTGTCATTACTTGCCCATGCTGTAAAATCTACAGATTCCATGTCGCCAACAATTTTGTCACCAATAGCGTCTCCAATTGTTCCTGCTAAGCTTGAACTGTAGAAATTATCATGGTTCGTTTCGTCATATACCCATTTGTCGTAAAATGCTGTCTGCTGTTCATTTCCTTCATTATCAATGAATTCAATTGTACCATCTTCCCAATATGACTGGTTTATTTCAGCATTGAAAAGAAGAATCTGATCATCAGTCCAGCCGCAGAACATATTGTTTGCGCCATAAACTGCTGTTTTGGTAAGTCCTGTCGGATGATAGTAACCAAGAATATATTTACTCTTTATGTCACTGCCAAGAGTATATGTTCTTATTGCTGCATTCTTGCCTTCACCAGAAATCTTTTTAATCTGTCCTGTCCAACCATTCATGCCATCACTTCTGGTTTTCGTCTTCATTTCGACAGTCATGTTTTCATCTTCAGCTAAATCCCATGAATAAGCTACAACCTTATTATTTCCAATATAAATCATTGGAATTGCGGAATTAATAACCTGCATTACTGATGCACTGTTATATTCATTATCGCTGTCTGCTCTATGATCGTCATCTGCTAAAAATTCTTTTTGTGCACTATATAATGAAATCAAGTCCTCAAAATCTATCTTTCTGAATTTAAAATCTGAAATACTCTCGCCGCTTTTAAGATTAAGGAATTTCTTTTTAAAATACTTAAGATATTTCTGTTCAGACGGTGATATTGTTGATGCTGGATAATCACTCTCCTCTTTAAGCAGCGCTCCATCAGATTTGAAAGCTTTCTTCAAACCAAGTTTGTAGCAATGAGGATAATAGTAAATAATATCGCCTACCTGTAAATTTTTTCTGTCCGCTTCTTTCATACTTTTAACGGTAAGATTATCGCCTGACACTGAATTATAAACGCTGGCGCCTACCTGAACACCATGCTTTGCGTAAATATATCTTACAAAGTCAAGAGATGAAGCTTCATTATCGTTATCATCGCCAACCAGTGTATGCATTGTTCCGCTGTAATCATATGCACTGTTTGTAAAAATGGATGTATTTCTCATTTCGGCGTTTACATCTGCAAGTAATGTAACATCATAGCCATTTTCATTACCAGTGTCTTCATTAAATATAATGCCTGATGTGTTTGATGATGCAGGAGTAAAGTTTAATGCACCATCTACATTAAGATTATTGTTATCATCTCTGATTATACTATCATCTGCATTTTCAGTAGTCCCTGTGGTTCCATTTGTCGGGGTTCCCGTTCCTCCTGATGTATTTGTATTATCAGCTCCTGTTGAAGGTGTTGTATTTGTTACTGAACCTGCAACATTTGGTCTCCAAACAACTGTATATGCAGAATGTCCACTCTTTGTTATTCCCGGAGCTCTTGCACTTGAGTTACTTCCACAGTTATAAACATAATGAGCATTTCCATCGTTATGGTCAAATATCTCAACATGTCCATTCAGCGCTATAATATCTCCCTGCTGAAGATTCTGCCAGCCACTCCATGAATACTTGGTAAAGCCGTCAATTGATGCTGCGCCAACAAAGTCTCTTGAGGAATATTTCTGGCCTCTACCAAACTTTCCATATAATTCAAGACATAATGATGTAAATCCTGAACAATCTGGTCTGAATTCATGAACAACACCATCTTCTGTCTGCATTGTGCTTGAACCACCCTGATCATAAGCATTTGCATAACCCGCTCTTGCTGCTGCAAGTGCTGCTTTTGCTTTTGCAACAATATTCATCCATGCCGGATTTCCACCAAGCGAAACACTAGGACAGGCGCCCTGTGCATTTGTTACTGTTCCTGTTGATCCATCGCCATTTACTGTAATAGATGTTCCCATTCCCTGATATGCTGCATATGTAATATATTCACCACGCTGAATTTCTACAAATACTCTGGTTCCAGTACGTGTATTTCCATCTGCATCTACATATGTATAAGTCTCAGTATCATCTGTCCTGATAAAATGTGTTTTATCATAAAGGTCTTTTAATACAACTTTATAAGAATTATCATCTTTGTCATAAAGATCACTTTCTGACTGGGTCATAACATTGTAAGCTGATAATAATTCGACATAGTTTTCATCAGTGCCGTCAACGAACACAACCTGTGAGTTATCGTATTTACCCATTTCAGTAGAAATTTTATCAATAAATGCTGTATGGGCATCATGCAATACATCATATTCTTGAGAAAATGTATGATTTGCTTTTCTATCACTGATGAAATTTGAAATTCCTTCAGCTATATTTGGAATAAGTGATGCGACCATCAACATTGTTGCGATAACAATCAATATAGGAACAATAACCGGTACAAGTATTGCTGACAGAAACGACATAATACCACTTATTGCTGAAGCTATTGCTATACATATCTTACCTACAATTGTTGATGCAAGTTTTTTAAGCATTGCATTTAACAGTTTAAGAAAGTTGGTAAATGCTTTTTTGAAAAATGCCTTAATTGAAGCAACTATATTCTGCGCTGGTTTCGGCACTATCTTTTTATAAATTTTCATTGCGAAATTCTTGGTACGCTTTCGCATAAAGTCTTTTCTGGCTTTCCTTCTAGCTTTCTTTGCAATTTTTCTGCTGCCATTTGATTTCATGGTAGCTTCCATCTGTCCTTTAATGAATTCAGAAGCTAATCCGTTTCCTGTAGTCTTGCTAAGAATAACTTTTGCAGCTTTCTTTCTAAAGATACCGGTAAGACTCTGTCCATGTTTCTTATACAAATGCTGTCTAACCATCTTAACCTGTGCTTTATGGCTTAACGGTTTAAGTCCTTTGGAAGCACGCCTTGCGTTAAGTGCCCTTGCCTGTATCTGAGCTGCAATATTAATACCGGCCTTATACATTTCCTGATTTACAATCCAACTGCCCGATCTTCTTGCCACTTTAGCCGCTTTAAACACTGGTCTACCCATGGAAGTACCTATGTTTAATGCTCTTCCGGCTTCAGTCTGATTAATTGGTGCAGTAAAAATCCTAATAAATGATTTTGGAAGACGTCTTAACTGTCTGTGCAAACGTATGTCATTCTTTTCAATTCTCTTTGCACGCTTGCCGTAATGATTTAATCTCCAGTTTTTCTTTGCAAGATTCATTATTGGCGCATTTTTCATAAAATTACCAACTTTTTCACCAGTTTTAAACCTATTTTTTACAGCCTGTCCGAATAATCTTGCATTGCGCATAGTTACCCGCTTATTGTATGCATTTACGCTATTCTTATAAATTCTTGCAGTTTCAGCTACTTTTCCAGCTTCATGATTAAGATTTACACATTTTACTTTATCCGTTTTAAAATTGTTAAAACTCTTAGCATGTTCATTAGGGTTATGAAACTTAAATTCTGTGTCAAAAATTTTTGGTGTATGTCTTTTTATATGATAAGGCTTTTTTCTTGCTGCATGATAAGACTGTGTATTCTTTTTATGTAATAAATCCTTATGTTTAATTTCTGATAATGCTTTTCCATTTTTATACTTTTCAATTAAGCGTTTATTAGTGCTATTGAATTTTGTCTGTTTTACCACAGTATCACGAAATGGATTGATTGCATTAAATGTTTTAACTTGATTAAACTGGCTGTTTTTTACTTTTGGTATTTTTGTTTCCAGAGTTTTTATATCAGGTTTTGTTTTAAGTATTTTTCTGGACTTAAACTGTGCTGAAAGTTCACGCACCTTTTTGTTTGGATTTGCCACTTGGAATTTATCACCAAGTTCTCCATTTGGCTTGTATAACTGGCCATGCGAAATAATAGGAGTGCCATGTTTATCAACCATCATTTTTGAAGGGTCAATCTTAATAAATTCATTTCCTTTGCTATCAAGAATATACTGTCTATCTTTGCTGATTGCTATTTTTCCATCAGCAGATACACCCAGTTTGCGATTCATGCCATTGTTTGCAATATCATTCTTATAGCCAAGACCCATTGAACCTTTTGTATCATAATTTGGAGCCGGTCTGTCAGGCACTTTGTCAACAGAATCAATTTCAGTAACAATACTGAATGGATTTTCATTCCACTGAGTCTGTTTGTTAAGTTTCATGCCTACTTCTTTAATGCTTGCATGCATAGTTTCAGCATGAGTTCTGCCTGCATTTTCCCCAAAATGATGCTTAGCATTTATTCCATGTTCATATGTGGTAGTTCTTATTTTTAATGCGGCTGCTGAATAGGCTATCATTGCAACATTTGCAGCAGGAGCTGCTGACCTTCTTACTCTGACAAAGTTTTTCTGGCCATCTCTATCCTCAGCAGTTACAAGGTCTCTCTGTATCTGGCTTTTACTCTGCTGTGAAAACTCTTTAACAGAAGATGCTGCAATCTTGCCGGAACTTTTTCCAACAACATTCTGCACGAACATTTTTCTTTTAATGTGGCCTGTTACAGCCGCCATATTAGTCTTCATCTAAGATTTCCTCCTTAAATTCACTACAAATTAATATGGATTTTGTAAAACCTGACCAAAAAAAACAGAGCCCCAAAGGAGACTCTGTAATTCGTTTACGCTGATGCTTGCATCGCAGACTCTACTGAACGCAGATACTGTGATACGGCATTCTTTTGTGCAACCAGCGCCGGATCATTCACTGGCTGCCACTCATCTGCAACATAATGCATCCAAGACAGCACCCTCTTTTTTTCACGTTCTGTCTCAACGTTGAGCAAGTCGCATAAGAGTGTTGGCCTGTTTGCATAACAGCCGATATTAATGACCAGCTCTCCTGACAATGTTTTAAATACAGGAATATCATTGTTTCTGTACATAACATCGCCATTGTATCTCATAATGCGGCGGCCGTCAGGCGTGATTTCTTCCTCTGGATTATGAGCAACTATTATGTAATTCTCATCATCCTGAAGATGCATGTCAGCAAGAGACCTGTCCCATCCTGCAATTCTCATTGCAATATTCTTGGTAGGAGTTTTGACTGCAACGGCTGAAAATGTACCATATTGATTGGTAGTTTCTTTCTGTTCGATTGGACCAAAATATATATAATGATCCTTAATCTTAATAGCATTGCCTTCTTTTGCAAACTTGAGTACGCAGGAATTAAATCCCCTGTCGCTTCCTTTGCAAAGAGCAATAAGAATGTCACCTACCTTGCAAGTCTTTTTGAAACTTGTACAAAGCTGTGGTTTGCTTTTATCCTCAGCATTCCAGAAATCAACCCACTCTGTACGCGGCTTACCGTTTATGCTGTACGAAATACAGGCAGATATTCTTCTGTCCTGCAGCTGGTTCTGGTAATTTATACGGTCTATTCTTGCATTAACCGCATAAATCCTCGTCGCACTTTCCTTATAAATAACCATATTATTATCCTCCTTTATATTTATAAATATGATTACTATAAATATGGAGTTTATTAATAAAACAGTAAAAAAATGCTCCCGGGAACATTCCCGGGAGCATAATCTTTTAGTCTGCAAGCTGTTCTGCCATTGCTTTATTTATGCATAAAACCTTGTCTATGAAATCAATTCCGCCATTCTGGACTGACTTCACAATATCATTCTTTTTGATTTTATTCTCATTGTATAGAATGACGATTTCATCATCATCTGTTACAACTGGAATCCTATGACCATTATCACCGAACTTTGACTGCTTAACTGATAAAGCCCGCAAATTACTGTATGTCTTAGCCATGATGTCTCTCCTTTCTACAATTAATCGCCTTCGTATTCATCTTCAGAAGCATCTCCTGAACTACTCTGACCGGGTTCTGCACTGGACTGTTTGATACTTAATACTTTCTTTGTGTATGTATCAGAAACTGCAATTTCGTCACCAGTATCAGTCTTATATGTAATGTAGTAATTATCATTAATATTAAGTGTTATTAGTGCAGCACCATTTCTTGAGATAAGTCTAAACCCTACAACCTCATTAGTGTTAACGTCTATTCCTGTAAAATCAACATACTGAAGATTTTTGTTGTCCGCAAGTGAGCTTGTATTTTCAACTGCTTTTGCATCAGTAATCTTAAATGTGCCTGCATTGCTACCAGCTGCATCAGTTCCATCATATGTATAATCCTCAGGTGCAATTGTTGAGCCGTTCACGTCTTTTACAAGATAATCATTTTCATCAAATACATAACCATTGGTTGTTCCATTTATATTATTATCTTCATCATATGTATAAATGGTTTTATTATAATCTTTTGCTTTAAGTTTTGACACTTTTGTTTTTCCATCTACATATCTGAAAAAACCAGCACCATTAAGATTATAATAGCCTGTGGTAATATAACTCGGTGTAGTAATTTTTGCAACATGCTCTGTTATAAACTCAAAATTGTTGAACTTATAAGTTTCTGCTGATGAAAAATAATGAATGTTTGCTGTAAGCATCGCTTTCATTTTTTCTGTTCCTGTACGGATGTCACATTCATATTGTTTTCCACGCTTAAGATCTTTAATTGTTCCAGATAATGAAACGTTATTTGGTTCAATTTTTACAGTCTTTTTGCCATTTTTATAAGAAGCAAAATAAATTGAATCAGCTTCCAGTGAATCAAATCCTACCGCATCTGATGTTGGATTAGTTAAACTGCTGCCACCATTGTTATCCTTATTTGCATATCTGTATTTGCCAGATGCATCCTGATATAATCCTGCAACACCAAACGTATATCCACCATCAAAAAACTTCTCAAGAGTGTATTCAAGGGGAACTGATGTTGATGATTTATAGATAATCGAATCACCTTTTCTCATTGTAGGAATCTGTCCTTCATCACCATTATAATTTACCCATTCGATTCTTGACGGATCGGCACCTGCTATATCTGTTCTTGCTTCAGTAAAAGAAGCATTTGCTTTAAGCAATGGATAATAGATATTTCCACTCTTTTTAGTTTTGTGTACAATATAAAATGTATCAGCAGGCATTGCTGTTTCATCTGTATACTGAACTGGTTTCACTGTTTCAGGTGTAATTTCTGCAGTATCTTTCTTGCCACAGCCGGACAGCACGGCTATTGATGACACAGCAAGAATTAATGCTAATATTTTTTTCTTCATAATATATTCCTTCCTTATTTTTAATTTTTACAATCCATATGTTATGTATATGGATTTTACAAAAAACCACATAAAAAAGAGAAGCTATAAAACTTCTCTTTTTCGTCAGGCAGTTAAAAACATCAAAAGTCTCGTATTTCTTACTGCATCTGATTTATTATGAATGCATGTTTCCAAAGAATCATCTTCATAAATAATAATAACTGTGTTTCTTGCTCTTGTAACTGCTGTATACAAAAGTGAGTTTGTCATCATATGCTTCATTTTTTCCGGAAGATATATGATAATTATTGGATTTTCAGAGCCCTGCGATTTATGGATTGTATAGGAATATCCAAATTCCACGTCAGCCATGCTTTTTCTTGATACTGTTATAGGATAACCCTCAAGATTAACATTCATTACATGGTTTGATAGACCAGTTATTATTCCCATATCACCGTTTACATAGCCTTCGTCATAATCAGTTCTGCTGAAAATAATCTTGTCACCGGTTTTTGGTATATAATCATCACCATTTTCATCATTCAAAATCAGTTTGTTATGCATGTAACGGTTCATTTTAAATGTTCCTGCGGCCCCTTTTCGTGACGGTTCTATAAGCTGGACTTTATATGGATCATTTTTATCATAGTACATATTCATAAAGTATTTTAATGCCTTATATGAATCCTGTTCATCCTTTGCTTTATAAATCTGAAAATCATTTGTGCTAACGGGCATTTGTTCTGCAAGAATTCTATCTGCATTAGGCTGTATTGAACTGCCGTTTGCCTGTCTGAAGTTTTCTTCCAGTCTGTATACAGGAAATTTTCCTGATGCAATCAAGTCGTGCAGTACATTTCCCGGCTCAATGGATGGAAGCTGATGTTCATCTCCTACAATGATAAAACGTGTGCCTCTTTTCATTGCATTGATAAGTATTGCTGCAAGATCTGCCGATACCATTGAAAACTCATCACATATAACAAAGTCAGCTGTTATTGGCAGCACATTCTGTTTGTCATTAAATTCTTCCGTTTTATATGGCTTTAGTCCACACATTTTATGGATTGTCTCTGCATCCATTCCTGTTGACTCTGACATTCTCTTTGCCGCTCTTCCTGTAGGTGCACACAAAAGTATGACTGCATTTGGATTTATGTGTCTGATATGATTGATTATTCCATTAAGTGTTGTCGTTTTCCCTGTTCCCGGGCCGCCAGTTAAAATATTAACTCCGCCCGTTTCAAACATTTTAAACGCTTTTTTCTGATCCTTTCCATACGATGTACCCAATTCTTTCTCAATTCTCTTTATGTCTGCATCAGATATTGATGAATATGGACCAATATTCTTTAATGCAATAAGTCCTTTTGCTATATCTTTTTCAGCTTTATATAAGTAATAAAGTGAAACATAACCGTCTTTTAAAATAAACTCTTTGTCAGTAATCACTGTATATGACACTAAAACTGCCGGTATTTCCATTCTGTAAACCGACTGTCTTGATTTGTATGAAACAAAATTTGCTACATCCTTTGGAAGCGCTATTGTATGTCCATAATTTCCAGCATTTTTCAGAGCTTCTCTTACAAGACCTGCTATCCGCCTTTTATTTAAAGGCTCCATTTTTGAGTCAAATGCAATCTGGTCTGCAATTTTAAAGTTGACATCAAATATATGACAGGCTTTGTATGGATCGCATTTAATCTTATTTATCGCATTCACACCATAGAACTTATACATTTCTTTGACTTTTTCTGCTTTAAATCCATATGGTATCAGATAATCTTCCAGTTCACACAATGCTTTATCTTTGAGATTTAATGCATTAACAAACACAGTAACATTCTCTGCATCCATGTTAGGAAAATCGGTTAATATCAAATCGGTTAATTCCTTTTTATCTGTAGAAAACAGTTTTCTTCCATACTTGCTGCATATAGCTGTAATATCCATTTTTCTAATGCCATATGAAGCTGTTGCATTAATTAAATATGATATTGTTGTCTGAAGACTTATCCATACCGGCTTTACCTTTTTAAAAACAAATGTATGTTTTTCCCAGTCACCACGACATTCAACTGTCATTCCCTCTGTGAGGTTTCCAATATCGCCTTTACACCATGTCCTGCCCTGCAAATCCCTGTATGCACTTTTATCTGTAGTAAAAAGACAGAATTTCTGTTCATCATCCTTTATTGACTTTATAATTCCTGTCAAAACTTTTTCTGACATAAAAAATGCACCTCTTTCATATTATAGACAGGAGCTATTCCTGTATATATATAATATTCCCAAAGTGCATTTTGTCCGAACTATATTCTATTTTTATGTCCTTTGTTGGCAATCTCATACTGCAGCCTTTCGATTACAATACCTGCCTCCCTTTTTGTTGTTTTAACAAGTGACTGGTCCCAAGGCCTGCCCGCCTGTCTAAGCAGTGTTTTTATGTAATTCATCTGCTTTTCAGTACTTGGGTTTCCTCCCCATGTACTTGCTGTCTTATCCCACAGTTGACGTGAGCCCGCTCTGTATGTATTGAGGTAATCATCTACATCGTTGAGGATTGTCTGTTTATCATCAGGATAATGTTCATGCAGCAGTGTGCTTCCTCTGAATATCCTTGCAATAGTCTGTCCTCTGGCATCACTCTGAGGTATAACAATGTTTATGCCATCACCAGTTGACAGGTGCAGTGACATATCCGGCATGAGAATGTAGTTAATATTGTTGATATTGACGCCCTCTTCTTTTGAAATAAGATTGACTCTCTCAGCATTGATAATCCAGCTTTTTGGTGTATCCATAATATCTTCAAGGATATTTTCCATGTTTGAAAGTCTTCCCTGAATTTTCTCTTTATCGTTGTCATCAACCATATCAGTTCCAAGCCCGAACAGATTTGGAGCAGTACATATATCAAGTCTGCCTGTAACACCAACGCAGTCAATAAGTCTTAATGTTTCTTTGCCGGGATACAGACGCAGTCCTCTTCCAACCATCTGTGAATACAGGCTGTGGTTCGATGTCGGTCTTGCCATGATAATTGTTTCAATGAGTGGAATATCAGTTCCCTCCGTAAATACCATACAGTTGACAATACACGGTATCTTCCGCTCAGTGAATTCTTTGATAATTTCACCTCTGTTAGGAGTTTTTCCGGTTACAACTACAGCGCCGTCAATCTTTTCTGCAATCTTTTCAGCATGAGCAACATTAACAGCAAATATCATTGTTGCGCCCTTTGCATACTTGTTATATGCTTCAGCAATAGCATCAACTACCTCCGGCTGTTCCATTGCGCTTCCAAGTTCATCCTGTTTGAAATCTCCCATCTGTTTATGGACATGTCTTAAATCATATCCAATATTTACTCTCAGACAATCTACATCACAAAGATAGTTTCTTTTGATTCCAAACTTAATGTCTTTATAGTAAATAATGTCACTATAGATTTTGCTTAAATCACTCTTATCGGCTCTGTCCGGTGTTGCAGTAAAACCAATATGTACGCGGGGTTTGAAGTAATCATATATCTTCTGATATGACTTTGCTACAGCATGATGTGCTTCATCAGTAATAATCATGTCAAAATCATATGGATCAAACTTATCCAGTCGTCTTATAAGAGTCTGAACTGAAGCAGATACGACTTCCTCGCCATTTGAATGTTCGCCAGCCTGCTCTACTCCAAATGAACAGTCATAGTACTTCTCCGGCTGATGAACAAGTTCATCACGGTGCGAAAGCAAAAGAACTCTTCCGTAACGTGGCAGATGTGAGAAGATATACGTATTATGAACAACAGTAAAATCTTCAAGCAGGAATAACCTGTCAGGACCTACAAGTTCAAAACCGTAATATTCTCCATAATTATTTGTCAGTTCTATCTGAATATCTGTATATTCTATATTGCCGTTTACAGATTTCCAGCCCTTTAAGTCTATTAATTCTTCTTTTGAAAGAGAAAGATATTCTTTAATTTCAATGTTTATAGTTTTTCTATCACTTTGTCTTTTTAAGCTTAAAATGTGAACAGAATTAACTGTATAATCCATGCCCTTATTCTGATGCACAGTATACATGTTATCAAAACCATGAGTAAGTCCAATAACAAGTCTTGGCTTACCATCAGGTCCCATTACCTGTTCTTTTTCTTTAATATCCTCAATGTTCTTTACAGAGCCGTCATACATCATAACTCTTGTTCCCGGCGCAAAACACTTTCCCAGTCCTGTGGCAAGAACACACAAATGACTTCCCGGGCCTGCATTTTCTATTGCAGACAGACATTCTTTTTGATAGTCCCTCATTGTTGACGTGTCCGGAACATGTGGCTTGTCAAAAACCATTGTTTTGCATGCTGTTTTTTCTGCTTCTTTTTTCTCTGCTATTTTTCTGTTAACCCTTGAACCCATTTGTCTGTCCTTTCTTATTTACAAGAGGCTGCGCTAGGCAACCTCTTTCAGATTAATTTCTATTTTCATAGTTTTTCCGCACAGGATTTTTAAGAATCCACATACATTTGCAAAAACCGGATCGTTTGGAATTACTACCTGCTCACCGAATACATCATATATCTCATTTTTTAAGAGCCTTGTTGTTCCGCCGATGAATACAAAATCAAGATAATCAACCGGCCACTGTGCGCTCTTACAATGTTCAAGTATTTTTGTGACATGGTCATGCAGATAATCATCAATTATTGCCCTGCTGCTGTTCTCAATCTCTGCTGAATTAGCAGTAACTCTTTTTGGAATAAGACATCTTTTATCATGACTTCTTGTAAGAATTTCACCAGTCTGTTTGCAGTCAATGAATGAGAATGTTGATGATAATTTCTGTGACAGTCCGCTTACAAGAGCATTGCCGCCAAGTGTATCGGTCATGCTGTATTCTTTATCCGGCTGTCCACCATTGTAAATTGTCTGATTGACATTGAGATGTCCAATATCAATAACAGCAACCGCCTCTGATGGATTTACACCGTCTGCAAAAATAGCACCCATTGACTCCGGATATACCTGTCTTGTTACAATTCTGAATGTTTTTGTTACAACCGGTGATGTTCCTGTGAGTTTGTAACTCATTGTAATCTCACCCTCTGGCAGGATATACTCCCTATATTCATTTCTGCTTTTTACTACTTCGTAGTCCTTTACAGGAATTCCGATTGCAGCATTAACCTCATCAATTTCATTCTCTGAACAGAATGATGCGATTGCGTATAATGTGCAGAGCTTATGAGTAAAATCTTTCTTTGATGTACTGAGAGAAGCATCTGTGTCAGCATTTGCACCGATTTTATACACTTTTCCTTCGTATTCAACAATGTAAGTTGCTGCACCCGGATCATCATCCTCAAATGTGCCCTCTCCAATTCGTGTTCTAAATGATCTTTTTGTGATAAGTTTTGTGTTTACATCATATGATGCTATCTTTGTGCTGCTTTTTCCTGAATCAATTGCGATGTATCTTTTCATTTTTTTATTCCTCCATGTATTTGTTGATAAGTTTATTATTGTTATCCATCTATCTTGCTTATAATGTCAAAGAAATTCCCTGCTGGTGGTGACTCTGACGGTTTATTTTCCGGCGCCTTGAATTCATTCTGCTGTACCGCCGGTATTGTCTGAACTGGTTTTGTCTGCTTTACAGGTTTTTCTTTTTTGCTTTCAGCAGGAGCCTTTGGTTTCTTTTCAGTTTTTACTGTTTCAGGTTCCTTTTCGATGTCAAGCCCTAGTTCTTTAATTGCCTGCCGTCTGAATATCATATAATCTTCAGGAGACTCTATGCATTTGCCGGAAAATGTACGATAATCAGTCAGCATTTCCCTTGTCAACAATGTTATCTGTGTTTCCATCATTGTCATCTCCTTTCTTTTTTCTATGTTTTGGTTTATGTATATTCATATACTTTTCTGCTCCAGTAGATTGTTTGTATCGACAATTGTATTTAATAATATTTTTCTCACGTCTCATACAGTAGGGCTCTGCAACTATCATCACCTTAGTTCTTTCCCCATCAAGGATGAGTATCTGAACTGCAAGAATGTTTCCAATATTTTTAATAAAGAACTTACTCTTTACTATCACTTCATTGCTTTTAATAAAGCTTATTTTTGCTTCAAAGTCTTTTATTCTTTTTCCGTTTTTACTGATAAATTCGACTGCTGCCGATGTATCTTTATCTTTAATTATCATAAAGCTTATTCCTCACTGTCATGTTTGTAATGCTTTTGTACTTATATAATATTTCAAATTCACAATTTGTCCAATCAAAATAGGCAGTTTTTCCCTTTAATTTATATGGATTTTGCAAATTTACAGCAATACCTTTTGGACAAAATTCCAGTTTTAAATATTATATATATAGAAAACAAATAATAAAGGAGATAATAATTATGGCAGGACGAGTTTACATCACAAAACGTGATATGGCGTACAAAAATATATTAGCTGACATGAAACTTAACGGCAGACCAGTTTTCATTCTGTCAGTAGAAACAACTGGTCTGGATAAGTTTTCAGATGAACTTATTAATATTCATGCTTTAAAGTGTCATTTTGAAGATAAGATACTTATTGAAGATGAAGAATACAACAGATACATCAGAAATACAAAGGCTCTTACACCAGAGCTTGAAAAAATAACCAAGATTACAAATGAGTTTCTTATGGATAAAGAAGATTTAAGCACGGTTATGGAAGATTTCTATAATTATATCGGCGAAGATGCCAACATAATTGGTTTTAATACATCTTTCCTGCTTCCAATGCTTAAATATGCAGGATTTGAGACAGGCTGGATGCTTGACATAAAAGACTGTTTTGATTTAAGAATTGCAGCATCATCAACAATGGAAGAAAAAGTTTATTCTCTTGATGCTCTTTCATCTGGACTCATTCCAAAGAAATCAAGCAAGGTTCACAAAATGCTTGTACTTTTCAATCAGGTATCAGAGTCAATTCCTACAGGTACTGAACATGTGTCTGTTACAAATATCCGTTTCTGGCAGAAAGCTTATACATGCAGATATTTATATCTCATGACAAATCTTGGCGAAGTCGGACTTAACTGCAACACCGGCTTCTGGGTAGAAAGAGAGCCCGGATTCTTTGATGCTGCTGACATAGATGGACTTACCCGCACAGTATGTGAGCATTCAAACAGCACAAACATATGGGATTTCATTAAGAAATATGCAAAATAAGAAAAAGCTCTTCAGATATTAACTCTGAAGGGCTTTCTTTATATATCAAATATTTGCAACTATAAACCATACCGCAAAATCAAGCAGCGCAAGAATTACATAAATACTTATATTAGTAGCAAAAGTTCCTCTTGGCGCACATTCTGTTCCATCTGGATTATATCTGTTTAAAAGCCTTGCGCTTTTTTTCTTTTCCTGCTTTATTCTTAAAACTGTGTTCAAACATAGCAGTATAAGCAGAATTTCCACAATACCAAATATCCATGTATAATTTTTCAACAGATGCAGGACCTCTCCAATTTCATTATTGGAAATACCCGGTACCATAAGATAAATATATTTAAACATAATTATGCCTCTTTCTTAGGAGTTTCCTTTTCATACGGGCGTTCTGCATTACAGTTTGGACAAAGAATGTAATGTATTCCTGGTCTCAAAAATGTAACATCTTCATCCCATTCCTTACCGCACATTGGACAGCCCATATGTTCAACCTGATGAACAACTTCTTTACAGAATTTCTTTGTCTGTCTGTCAAGGTTATACAGTTTTGCATAAAGTTCTGTAGCGACATCATCAGAAACATCAAGATACTGTCTTGCCCACTGGGTTTTACCATAAGTCTTATCCTTCATTGTATCAGCAAGTTTGTTTCCAAGAATACGGTATCTCGAGTCACTCATCTGGTCAATGAGATTTCTGGCATCCATATACTGATTTTCAATATCTTTGAGCATTGCGATATTTCTTGCATTCTCTTCGGCTGTAATGGTATTTTTTACAACCATATCATTTTCAATTCTTTTAACTTCCGGCTCTGGTGGTCTCTTTTCTTCTTCTGCATAAACGATTTTATTATCTTCTTTATTCTCGAATTTTTTATCTTCTGTTTTTACCGCTTCCGCATCATGCTGCTTCTGTATTTTAGAAAACATTCTTTTTCTTTCAGGTCTCTGCTCAGAATTATGAGTTAAACTGCTTGGCTTTCCAAGGCTTTTGGATGTGGTTCCATCCAGACGACTGTTTTCAGGAAGAACATACTCTTTGTGTTCATTATCATCCTTTTCCTCGTCCTTATCGCTCGTCTGTTCGACCTGTGATTTTTCCTTTAATTCACTGGTTTCTTCAGACTCATTTACAGGTTTCTGTATTTCCTGCAGTTGCGGTTCATTCTGTGCATCTGATGTATTTTCTTCTTCTAAAACTTCTGTGGCTGACTTATCGTCTGCATTTGTTTTATCTGGTGCCCATGAGAAATCTGCTGGATAAAGGACTTCGTCATCAGCCTTGTCATAATGAGCAAGCAGAATGTTATTGATAATTTCTTCATTTGAGAAACCTGACAAATCTTTATTTCCAATAATCTCGTCAAGATTATCTTCATTATATCTAAGACCTGTTTCCTTTATTACTTTGCCATATTTATTTGGAACCCTGCACTCTGATACGTCAAAAACATTCTTTGGCCCGTTATACTCATTTCCGTTTACAAAGATAACCTCTGCTCCCACATTTGTCTGGGCAAAATATTCTCTTTCTTTTTTCTCACAATATTTTACCTGTTTTTTGTCACCAACAAGTTTAATATGATTTAAAAGTCCCCTGCCTCTTTTAATCTTATAAACTTTGTTATATGTAGCCATTTCTGGACAAAATTCTTTACACCATGACCATTCCATTATTGTTTCCATTCCTTTCTTAATGTTTCTTTGCAATAAATATGGATTTTAATAAACACACGGTAAAAAAAAGAGACTGTAAAAACAGTCTCTTTTTTGTTTACCTTTGTTCCTGCTGACAGGCGGCTTCCATTTCTTCAATGGTCATTTTTCGTCTCCATTTTTTATGGAGTTTTTCCATTGCTAAAATTTCAAGCTGCTCATCAAGCTCAGGAACCTGTTCCTGTGCGCGTGTTATCATACTGCCACCTCCTATGCAGAAAACTCAATCAGGTACTTAATAGTTGCCTGATCTTCACGGTAAACAATTACCTCGTCGTTGCAGAGATAACTATTTCCATATGTGCTCCTGCTGTAAGCCCAGCAGCAGTCTTTATCAGGATGATCCTCATGAAAGTCCTCATAGTTATGAGGTGCTTTGCCATTACCTTCGCCGTACACATCATAAATGTTTCCGGTTGCAACCTTGAACACTGCCAGATAACCCTTTGATGCATCTCCGTGCTCCCAGTAAGAACCATATGAAGATGTGTAACCAATGGATTTCTTTGCATAAGGCGCAAAGTAAAGACCGTAGCCAAATGCCTTTCCATGTATCTGGACTCCTGATGGATTAAGATACAGTCCATTGGTAGCAATTGACCACCAGTTTGGAGTGCCAGAACCATGGAACAGTTCTGTAATTCCATTATCTTCAGTAAGATTTCTGGATTTACAGTATTCGTCAAAACGTTTTTCAGTAACAGTATTTGTTACTCTCCACGCTCTGAGGAATCTTGCTCTCTGGTCTCCCATCTTATCCTTAAGCATTGCAACTTCTTTATCAGAAACTGGCTCCCAGATAAGATTGTTCTGAGTAAGGATGTTACCGTTATTAATAACCGTGTTTCCTTTACCACGTAACATGGCCATTAAGAAATCTAGGAGTTCCTGTTCCTTTTCAAGCTTTGCCTGAAATTCAGTTTTGTTAAAGACTTTTTCCTTGTTAACTTTTCGAATAACACGGGGAACAGCAAGCCAAAGCTCTGTCAGCATATTGTTGAACTCTGCTACAGAAATGTTTTCGCCAGCCTGTGACAACTCAGTAATGATTTCCTGTCCACGTTTCAGGTCCTCATCAGGAATATCCTCAATATTAATTGAGTACTGTTCCTCAATGACCTTGTTTGCGGCACCAAGCAAAATTTCAAGAACATCCTTTACATCAGGATCCACTCCGGTAAAGTCACCTTGTCTTTTTTCAATGGTCTTTTCTTTTGTTTCTTCAAGACCTTTGACACGCCAGTCCTTGTTAATTTTGTCCCAAAAATAATCGTCCCATGCTTCCATGGAATACACTACAGGGATTTTCTTTGGAGCACGGCGGCCATACCTTCTTCCAGTATCGCCTTTTATAATGGAAAAGGTTTTACCATCATCATTTGCCTGCATGATAATGGTCTCGTTTTTTCCATTTGCTGCGTTACTTTTAACAAGGCGTAGTTTAATATAAGTGTGATTTGGAACAGCTGTTACATAACCATTTTCATCCTTCCAGTCACATTCCTTGTTGGTAAGTTCTGCATTGTTCATAATCTTTTTCCTCCTTTATTTTTTAATATGAAAATACATAATAGATATGGAGTTTGCTGTCCAATGAGTAAAAAAAGAAGAGGCCTCGTAATGAAGTCTCCTCTTGTGGTTTACTGCCGACTACTCGACCGTGATGATGTCACCACGATCGTATGTCTTAGTCTTTTTGACAGTTACTACATTGTAGTCTCCATCAGCTAAAACATAAGTCTCACTTCCGTTTCTGATGTCAGCGTCAATAAGATACTTAGCATCAGGTACGGTTTTAAGCACAGCTGCTGTCACAACTCTGCTGTTGTGGCCTCTATTCTGTACATACAGAGTATTTTCTGTACGAAGAATAAAATCGCCGGTTGCAGCAGATTTAGTTGCCGCTGTGAGTTTGCCCGGAACAGAGGTGTTGGCTAAATCGCAGATTGACGGACCCCAGTCCATATCAATATCTGCGTCAACGCCATAAACTGTAACCTTTGTACGGTCACGGTCCTTGAGCTGACGTGTTCCGCATCCATACTCGTCATAAGTAAGGATGCTGTCAGATTCGACAGCAAAAACGTTGTCAGTATTCTCGACAGGCATTACCCTGTCAACAGGTCCGTCAATGTCAACGAACTCTGCTTTGACACCTCTTGTGTGGATCATAAGCTCCATAGAGGTATCAACAAGAACAACCTTCTCGCCGTTCTTGAGGATATCCTCGCCCTCATCATCAAGGGCTACCTTTTCCTCAGTCTGAGTGATTTCAGCGATTAAACGATTGTCATCGCTTAACTCCTTAATTACTCTGACATCGCTTACTGGATAAGTGAGCTTTGCAAATTTGTCCTCGAGCGGACGGTAAGCAAAAATCTCTACCTTTCCGTCAGTCTTGTCCTTTGTCTTGGCTGTAAGAATAATCTCACCTGCCATAACAGCAAGAACATCAATGAGCTCAAGCTGTCCCTGAGCAGTGGCTGGCTCGCCATCCTTGAGTAATACACCGTCAGCTACGGTATATCCTTCAGGTGTCTCATCCTCACGAGGATCGTAAATGACTTTGAGAACCTTTACTGCTGCCTCTACTGGAAGCTGCATTGTTCTTGGCTCTCTGTCCTCATTCTCTGGTACAATCTCAGTGAGATTAACCATATCGGATACAGAAATCTCATACTTAATTCCTGTAACGAGGTCGAGAACCTTCATGCCATTAACGAGTGCCATTGTGTTTGTTGTGTTGTTTGCCATAATAATTCCTCCTGTTTGGGCCTTTATGCCCTAAATTATGTTGATTTGGTTTCCCACAGCTATATATTAAATACCTGCGGCATGTTATAAAATTGTCCCTTATGCTAAGCATTTCGGGTCGAGAACGTTAATTCTCTTTGGCCGCAGCTATCAGCTGACATAAATCAGCGACAGTTCCTGAAAAATTCTCAGGAATAATGACTTCGTAGTTGCCATTTTCATCAACTCTTACTGCCATATTGCGTACCTCCTTTAATTTTTATTTGTTATAAGATTATGCAATATATATGGATTTTGCTGAATTATAAAGCAGCCCATCTCTGGCAGTGCTCATGAATATACCCTGGCTTGGCCATTGATCTTGAAAAATCTGCTTCTCCAAGAAGCATTTTTGTCTTTTCCTTATCGGCTTCAGACATCTTGGCTACATCTACATAAAATATCTGACCTGTTTTATAGAGCTCGGCTTTCTTTCCAATAAGACCAAATTCCTTCATATTATTAATAAGAAACATTATTTTATTGAGCTTCGGATCTTTTGTCTGATAAATATCTGTTTTCTTTGGCTCATCAGCATCCTCAAAAAGGTCGTCGTCTACATCATCAAACATATCCTTTGTTTCAGGATTGTCAAAGTAATTTGTATTGAACAGACTTTCTATGAACATCAGATGAATGTTAACAAGCAGATAGTCCAGATTATTTTTAGTTTTATCCTCAATCTTTTCAAGTTTCTCTCTTTCCTTACAAAGGTTTTCCTTTGTAAGCTCTTTTCTAAAGCCTAATGCAGCAAATACTTTGTTATCAGGCGTTGTACTCAAGCAGAATGTTGGCAGTTTATCACCATGCATAAGTTTCTCTATTTTTGTGCTTGACTGAAGCAGTGTATCCTGTAATCTCGCACTATCTTCAGGACTTCCACCATTTATCATTTTGTGGACATCAACACCTTTATCCGCAAGTTCTGCTATTGTACTGACCATCGTGTAGTTCTGGTCAGGTATAATCTCAAATATTTTCATAAATCATATCTCTCTTTCGTATATTTCTTACATATATAATATTTACTTTTCTGATTTTGTCCTAAATCTACTCACATATTTTTATTAAAAATCCATATTTGTTATGAATTCATATATTTAAAAATAAAAATAAAAGGAGGAAATGTATATGGATAATAATGGTTTTTAAAAAAGACTGTCGAGGAAATTAAAGACAGCGAAGATTTTTCAAAGATGTCAGGCATGGAGCATTTAGTCCTTTGTATTGAAGAGCGCGATAACGGAAATTATAATCATTTTCTTGCTCATGCAGACGCAGTTCTCGGATGGCATCGTACAAGAAATGCCGTAAGGTTCATTATGGATACTATGCATGGTTTTTATGGCTACAAAGCTTTGGAAGTAGTTTATGAATCTATTCCAAAGCAAGACGTCGAAGACCGTCTCTGGACAGCAGCATTTGATTGTCTGCGCACCAGCTTTTCATTTGAAAAGTTTGGTTCTGATTTCTCAGACCATTCAACTGTGGCGGATTTTTACAGCCACTGGATGAACTTCTACCTGCGAAACCAGTACAGACTTATTGTGCTAGAATATGCTAAGACATTTTATCCAAATCTGGACAAAACCCAGATGATAAAGTATGTCCGTATGAGAAAAAACTCAGGATATACTGTTGATCTTGATGATCCAGACGAGGTAATCGCTGACGCATTGGATGGTGTCTCAAAAAGATCTGTCAAAAGTCTACGTACTGCATTTGCAGAGTTTGATGACTATTATCTGTTAACAGACACATCATCAAAGGCAGACCCGGCAGTGCTTCATGAGAAGCAGGAAATATCTCTTGCATCTTCTAATGCTGCTATGACAGTAATTCAGTCTTTATCTGACAGGGACAGAGCTATTGTCATCGGCAGTTTTGTTGACCAGAAAGACTGTCGAACCCTTGCTGGTGAGATTGGCTGTTCTAAGTCAACAATTTCTTACGTTATAAATAAGGTAAGAAATCAACTGCTTGCAATGGTATAAACTAAAGAAGAGACCAATTAAGGTCTCTTCTTTTTTTGTTTATTTGTTACAGGTCATCATGATCCTCGTCTTCAGTTGCATCATTTTCAATATCATCAAATTCCTGCTGATGCTCTTCTCTGTAATTATCAGCGATTGCATGCATTTTGTCCATATCAAGGCCAGTTCCTTCAAACACAGAGTCAATATCAATGTTTGCGAGCAGTTTTTCAGACGCATCTATTTCAGATAAGTTCTCACATCCGGCAAATGCGCCATTGCCAATATTTTCAACACTGTCTGGAATAAAAAGGTTTGTAATTGACTTGCAATCCCTAAAAGCATTACAGCCTATTGATTCCAAGTCATCTGACAGTTTTATTTCTTTTAGATTTTTATATCCTGCAAACGCATCATCATCTACTCTTCTTTCGCTGCTAAGGTCTATTTCTTCCAAAGCAAGTTTTTCAGACAGTTTTATATTGCCTAAATTATCGGTGTTGCCAAACGCATCCGGCCCCAGCACATTCTGAGTCACTTCTTCTTTTATTTCTGGTATCTTATCCGGAATGTCCATGCCTCTTAAATCGGCGATTCCATCAAAAGAGTGAATATTTAATGACTTCTGGGCATTCTGAACATTCTCCATTGCCTCCTGTACTTTATCTTTTTCTATTTCAGGTAATTTATCTGAAAGTTTTATTCCTCTTAAGTTGTTTTCATGTTTTATTGTAGACATCATCTTATCCTCCTATTTGTTTTATACTACTACATATATGAGTTCTGTACAATGAAAAAGAAAGCAGCACTACTGCCGCTTCCCTTTTTCTGTTTACCTGAATATCCGTTCAAGTATCTTTCCAATGCTTTCTTCGTTCAGATAATCTGTTCTCACTGTCAGGTCACAGAGTTTTTCATTCTTGAGTTCCTGTTCCATTGAAAGCAGTCTGTTTTTCTTTTCGATAATGGACATGCTTTCTCTTGACAGAATATCAAGAATCATGTTTTCCCTATGAGTCTTACAGAACACCAGTGTGACGGGATAACTTCGTTTCAAAGCCATTGCCCCGCACATATCAACAGCAACAATTACATTTCTGTCATTTCCAAGATTTTCATCAATCTCAGCTTTTGACAGACTGTATTTTCTGCCAGCATAATATGTGGAAACAATCTGTTCATCGTTTCCATCAGTATCGCCTGACTTGACAATAGCGCTGTTTGTCTTTGCCGCAAGCATTTTTGCAAGCAGTTTCTTATTACTGCCACTTGGTCCGACAAGTGCAATTATTGACGGCTGTTCAAGTTTGATGAATGTGTCAACATACGAATTCTTTATCTGATCAACAAGTACAAGGAATTCTTCATAATTGTTAACAGAAAGTATGCCTGACAAATCCCTGTTCCATGGCTGTCTGAATACAACTGGAAATTCTGCACAGCTTTTAAGAATATTGTGAGGCGCATCATCAAGCATGATGTCAAATTTCACAAGGTTCTTTGCTGCACCCATCAGAATATGGTCATCAGGAAAATCAGGAAATGCTTCCTTAATCTGACTTGCCCTGTATGACATTCTTTCAGGCGGTACTGCTGTCATAATATACACATCAGCTTTCTGTCTGAGCATGCGCATGAACATCTTTGTGTTAGCCTGTACCTGCTGCATCTCATATACTCTGTCATCATTATAATATGACGATACGTCCTTTGCTGCAGGACATGTATCATATCCCCATGCAGTAATGTCTTCCTTTGTATATGTAGTACCACGTTCCTTGTTGCAGAGCTCACAGGCAATGTTAACAAAACCTGCCAGCACATCATCGAAATCTACTCCTATTTTAATCATAAGCTTATCCTCCTTTATTTTGTTTTATGATTAATTAACTACGCAATAGAGATGGATTTTAAGCGTAAAAAAAAGACCAGCAAATGCCAGTCTTTCCTTCTGTTACTCTACTATCTTTATCTCTTTTCCACAGTAAGGACAGTATTTAAGCTTGTCCATGTTTTCAGGCATCCGCCAGTAAGGATTATCTGCGTCATGATATTTTGGACAGATAGTACGGTAATCGTACTTAATCCATTCACAAAAGTTATCCTCTTCGAGGTTTGGTATAACTTCATTAACAGCTTCTATGAATATACCTTTTCTGATTTTATCACCGGTGATTTTATTAGCATGAACAATAAGTCTAAAACTCATTCTTACTATATTTAGATATTCTCTATAATCATTCCAGTAATCCGAACTCATTGCTGGAAATTCTACACTGGAAATTTCATTTTCATAAAAGATTTTCATCCAATTTTTATTCCATTTAATAGAATCTTTTATGAAAGTTTCAAGATCAATATTGGTGGTAATGGGTGTTATTTTCCAGCCACATTCTTTAAGTGCTAAAATGCTTCTGCCATCAATAAGTATAGAAACTTCTGATGAATACCTGTGTTCTTGGAGAAACTGATATGCCCTGTCAATAAATTCCTGAACGGTGCATTCTTTGCTGTCAGATCTCATCATTATAGCTGAATTAGAAAATAGTCCCCTTTCTGCATAAGGAACGTCCCTGTAATAAGATGTAAGTTCTCCAAATTCCTTAGATAATTTTAGCTGTGGTCTTATTTCTTCGCTCATTCCAGCTTGTATCGTTTCTAAACTAATCAGTAATGCTTTTAGTGTCATAATATTTTCCTCCTTGTATTATTATTTTGTATGACACAATAAAGATGGCGTTTATAGACAGAAGAAAAGAGAGACAGTTTGTCTGCTGTTTCTCTGTATTCATTATCCGGTTTATGTTTTTCTTACATATATCCTTTTGCCGCACATTGTCTGTAGAACAATTCCCTGTACTCAATGAATGTGTCCTGTACATACAGCTTCTTATGCCACTTGTAGCCCTTGAGCGCACCTGCTTTGTTTATGATGCTGCACATGTCATAAAATTTTGGCGGGGAAACCCACAGGCTTGCTTGTGGGATGAACCGCCTCTAACAACCTTTCTATATTTATATAATTGTGTTAACCTATAGCATTTCTTACTTCTATTAAATAGTTACTGCGCATACGTAGTAACTTTATATTTTTATAGCCTACAGATGCGTTAATATGTGTTCCGTCTAAAAGTCTTAAGTCCATACGGCCAGTTGACCTGCGTCCAAAAACAAAACATGTCTGACCTTTCCATGAAACCCTGTCATACAGTCTGAAACCATAAACCTCGTATTCAGCCTGATTTCGTTTACGGACACCTTTCTTTAGAATTTTAAACTTATGTATTTGTCTGTTGTGACAGCGTACTTTCTTTATATAGAACACCGTTCCCAACGGTTTGGCTAACGGATGACCGCTTATACACCTTGCGTCAACATAGTGTTCCTTAGGCAGTCCGTTTTCTATACGTGTATTTTTGGTTATGTACCCATAAGTTAATGACACATCCGGATAGCGCTTCTTAAGCTCTCCATAGAAAGCCCATCGCATGATACCCATAAATGTAGCATCCTTAAACTTCATACCTCGTTTAATTTTAGCTGGTAGCTTGACAGTTCCTTTGTGATAACCAGTATGGCATGTTTCACATAATGTAATTAAGTTATTAGGCGCGTTGCCACCGGTCTGTCGGC
>ENA-ORMO01000088-ORMO01000088.1-human-gut-metagenome-genome-assembly--contig:-NODE-88-length-123849-cov-4.779367_pt1 | contig 123849 bp, 97 predicted proteins | sample MGYA00242106_ERZ509001 | MGnify/ENA primary metagenome ERZ509001 (study PRJEB26280, sample SAMEA2338736) | human gut metagenome | biome: human gut; feature: human-associated habitat; material: faeces...
GAGTTGACATTGCTTAAATTCTAATTTATAATTAATATTAAAGAAGATTAATAAAATTTAGCGCTGTTTATATAAAATTATAGCGTTATTTTCTAAAAGAAAGGTAGGGAACTTCATGAAAAGAAAAACGTTTGGCGTCGTTTTTCCGTTTTGCTTCTTTTGGGAGGTGCGGTTTCACTTTCTCTCACATCCAGTATACCACAAGAAAAACATGGTAGGGAAGAAGAAATCAGCGATAAAGAGATTCAGCAACCGTCATGTGAAGTGCCCAGCGACCGAATAAAAATTACGCCAACATCGGAGCCAGTTCTTTTAGGCAAAACAGGAGAAGCTTCCGGAGAGGTGGCGTATTCGTTTTCGGTGCAGCCTTTGACGGATGGAGTCAAACGGATTTCCTTACTTTCTGGGAACCCAGATGTCAAATTTGTAGAGTATGTCACTTTGCCGAAAGAGGATTATTTAAACAATATAGAAGTGGGTTTTGAGAAAAATCGCGTGCTTCGGCAGAGTATATCTGAGCATCTCTCACCGGATGGGACGACCCCTTGTAATGCGACAAAGTGGTTGGAAACTCCGGTTGAAAAGGAGCTGGCAAAAGGAGAAGAATGGAAAATTGATTTGGAGTTTCCAGTAGAACTTCTCGAGGAAAAAGGCGTCAGGCCGGAAGGCTCGCATGTATGGACAATGGACGGATTTTCCCTTTATGCGTTGTTGACGGATGAAGAGGGACAGCAGGCTTTGCAGGAGATTTGCTTCGCAAAACAGGACAGCAACGCCTTAGAGGTATCTGTTTTCAGCCGGGACTTGAAAGATCTTGCGGAGATTGAAACATCTTCAGAAATCATCACGAAGGAGCTGCACGACTACCGATATATCTATGCCTCCCCGGAAAAGGTAGAACCGGTCTATCATTGTACCCACATGGACACCGCAACCGGAACGGTTTTGGAAGGCGATTTGACGTTGTCGCATACCACACAAATGGGGGATGCAGTTTATGCGTATTATGATGGGACAGTCATGGGCGTTAAAGAAGGAAATGCGTTTTCAGAGTTTCCATATGGAGAAAGCGTATAATCTCTACTTTATAGAGGCTGCTTTAGAAAGCGTTGTGTAATTGTGTATAAAAAGAGGGTATCCCAAAAGTCATGAAAAGACGGAAGGATACCCTCTTTTTTTAGAAACTCAAATATTTTCCAGACAGAAAGAGGACGCCCTTTTCCTATGAATCCAACAATTCGTAGTTTTGGGACGTCCTCTTTTGAGCTTATAGATGCTAGGCGGTGGTTGTGAGAAACGGGGCAGCCTTAGGGATTTGGAAAGCTGTTTTCATAGAAGTCCAAAAAAATGGACACTCGCATACATTCCTCCCGCAAAGTTTCATCCTCTGTGGGAATCTGCGCGCCATAGTTTTTGTATGGTTCCCAATTTGAAGGGGTGAAGGGTTCCAAATCGAATTGTCCCTGAATGGCAGCGATACCCGTCTGAAAATCCATGGCGGCTTCCGCAAAGGCATCGTCCGGGTATTCAAAGACCGGCATACCTTTGGAATTGATTCCCATTGCGTAGGCAGGTTTTCCCATGAGAAAATCGGGAACTTGCTCTTCAGAAACCGGACCTATCACATTGCCATAGAGATTCTCCATCCGGTTTTGATGAAAAAACCAGGCGAGCACGGCGACGGCCATTATAAAGACACATGTAATAAAAATAGAAGACTTCCGATGTTTTTTCATAGGGATTAGACTATCCTATAATTGCATAAGGGATATACCCTAAATATTCCCATCCGTTATCTGAACTACTGACCCTTCGTTGTAATCGGATGAGTGTTGGGCAACTTTAAAGTCTGTATATCCGCTGCTAGTTTTACTGCCAATAGCCGTTACAAAGGCACAATGTCCCCAATCACCGTCATTGCCCGCATCATAGGCAATAAAGTCGCCTTTTCGAACTCTATAAGTAGCTAGGAAAATGGCATTAGATATTTTTTATAGATAACATTATACGTATTAGATTTTCACGAACTACGCTATTCTAGACTTGTACATTGGAAAACATCAACTTTAATTTAAATTATATTGATTGATTAAAAACGCTTTTGGCTCTTACAAGATATATCGGACAATAAAAGTCTATTTAGAATTACTTATTAAAAGAATAATAAAAATATTCATAAATGTCAATAATTAAAATAAAATTGATACATTATTTATGATAAAAGTTTTTATATAAACTATTTAAGTTAAGATTTAAAATTACAGTTTATAAATTCGTCAATATGAAAATAAGTAAGTTTTATTAATAACGTACTGAAATCCTTATTTATAGCTTCCCGGGAGGCGTTCCGATTCTTTGGTCACAATTCACGATTTGTTCTTTCTTTTTCCCTGTACATATGGTATAATAACACCCGTATGCTCAACATTGAGATGAATAATTGGTTTTTAGGAACCATTTTGAGGTGAACGTTCATGGGTAATATTCTCAAAGCCTTTTTTGGCAACTACAGCAAGCGCGAGTTAAAGCGCATTCAGCCCCTTTGCGACAAGGTGCTCGCACTTGAAGAAAAATACAAGCAGCTGAGCGACGAGGAATTGCAAGCGCAGACCCCTGCCTTGAAGGAACGCTTGGCCAATGGCGAGACATTGGACGGCATTCTGCCCGATGCATTTGCCGTCTGCCGCGAGGCGTCCGCCCGCGTTTTGGAAATGCGCCACTTCCCGGTGCAAATTATCGGCGGTATTGTTCTGCATCAGGGCCGCATCGCAGAAATGAAGACCGGTGAAGGTAAAACCCTTGTGGCAACGCTTCCGGCTTATTTAAATGCCCTGTCGGGCAAGGGCGTCCATGTGGTCACGGTCAACGATTATTTGGCACGCCGTGACTCCGAATGGATGGGCAAGGTATATCGCTTTTTGGGCCTGTCGGTCGGACTGATCGCCCACGATATGGACAATGCAGCTCGTCAGAGAGCTTACAATGCGGATATTACCTATGGTACGAACAATGAGTTCGGGTTCGATTACCTGCGCGACAACATGGTTATCTATAAGGAGAATAAGGTGCAGCGCGGCCATAATTTCGCCATCGTCGATGAGGTTGACTCCATCTTGATCGACGAAGCGCGTACACCGTTGATTATTTCCGGCCAGGGGGACAAGTCCACAGAACTGTACAATATTGCGGATGCATTCGCCCAGACCCTTCAGATGGTGAAGGTTGCGGACTTGGATTCGAAAGAGGACAATGACGAACTCTATAAAGACGCGGATTATATTGTCAATGAAAAGGCCAAGACGGCTACGCTTACACCGTCCGGTGTGAAGAAGGCGGAAGCCTACTTCAATGTAGAAAACCTGACGGATGCGGACAACATTACGCTTCAGCATCATATCAATCAAGCGATTAAGGCGCGCGGCGTTATGACGCGCGACATCGATTACGTGGTCAAAGACGGCGAAGTCATCATTGTCGATGAGTTCACCGGCCGTTTGATGTATGGCCGCCGGTACAACGAGGGCCTGCACCAGGCCATCGAGGCGAAGGAAGGCGTCAAGGTGGCGCGCGAAAGCAAGACCCTTGCGACCATTACCTTCCAGAATTTCTTCCGCCTTTACACAAAGCTTTCCGGTATGACCGGTACGGCGATGACGGAAGAGGATGAATTCCGTGAGATCTATAAGCTGGATGTCATTGAAATTCCAACCAACCGCCCGATGATCCGCCAGGATTTGCCGGACGTCGTATATAAGACAGAAAAGGGCAAATTTAATGCAGTCATCGACGACATCGTGGAGCACCATGAAAAGGGCCAGCCGGTGCTGGTCGGCACAATCTCCATTGAGAAGTCCGAACGGCTCAGCCAGCTGCTCAAGCGCCGCGGGGTCAAGCACGAGGTTTTGAACGCAAAGTACCATGATAAGGAAGCGGAGATCGTTGCGCAGGCCGGTAAGAAGGGCGCCGTTACGATTGCAACCAACATGGCAGGCCGTGGTACGGACATCATGCTGGGCGGTAACGCAGAATATATGGCGAAGGCGGAGATGCGCCGGATGCAGTACAGCGAAGAACTCATCAACGAGGCGGACGCACATTCGGACACCGAGGATGAGGAGATCCTGGAGGCGCGCAAGACCTTCCAGGAGCTTAATAATAAGTATAAAGAGGCAACCAAAGGAGAAGCAGAGGCAGTGCGCGAAGCTGGCGGACTATATATCATCGGTACGGAGCGGCACGAGTCCCGCCGTATTGATAACCAGCTGCGCGGCCGTGCCGGCCGTCAGGGCGACCCCGGTATGAGCCGGTTCTATATCTCCCTGGAGGACGATTTGATGCGCCTGTTCGGTGGCGAACGCATCACACAGATGATGAATACGCTAAAGGTGGACGAGGATACGCCGATTGAAGCGGGGATGTTGACAAAGACCATCGAAGGAGCACAGAAGAAGATTGAAGGCCGCAACTTTGGCATTCGTAAGAATGTTTTGCAGTATGACGACGTGATGAGCCGCCAGCGCGAGATCATCTATGGTCAGCGCGATCAGGTGCTCAACGGGGAAGATCTGCGTGAACAGATTGTCAAGATGATCGAACAGGCGATTGGGGCACAGGTGGACAAATATCTGCCGGCTTCCAACCTGCGCGACGACTGGGATTTGAACGGCCTGCGGGAACATTATATGGGCTGGCTGATTGGCCCGGACGACTTGCAGTACGATGAGAGCGAAATGGAAAAGCTCGATCCGGAATACGTCAAGGAAGAGATCTGCAAAAAAGCGATGGCGCAATACGAAGCGCGCGAGCAGGCCTATGGCGACAAGGTGATGCGCGAATTGGAGCGCGTGGTCCTTTTGAAAAATGTGGACCGCGAATGGATGGATCACATCGATGCGATGGAAGAGCTTCAGAAGGGAATCCGTTTGCGTGCATACGGCCAGCGCGATCCGGTTGTTGAATACCGTTTGGAAGGCTTCGACATGTTCGATGAGATGATTGCGACCATTCGTGAAAATACGGCGCGCATGATGCTCACCGTCCAGTTGCGCACCCAGGAAGAGCCGAAGCGCGAGCAGGTGGCAAAGCCGACCTCTACCAGCGCTGACGGCACGGATACCAACCGCACGGTGCATAAGGGTAAGAAGATCGGCCCGAATGATCCGTGTCCCTGCGGCAGCGGTAAAAAGTTTAAGAAGTGTACTTGCGCGGAGTATCATCCACAAAGCTGAGAGATGTCGGGAAAGCAGTGCAGCGGAACATCTGCCGTTGAATGGCTTGTTTCATAAAAAGGGTTTGTATTTGCCCCTTGCGATACAGAGGATTCTGTGTCGCAAGGGGCTTTTTGTGCCCATATGGATAAAAATTGCGTGTTCCTATTCGGCCGGCAATCTTCTACTTCATTTGGCGGGAATCCGGGCCGTGAACCAAAGGCGGAAAGCGCATATTTATTTTATTTTTATCTAAACTAAGCTTAACCTGTTTTTAACATTGCACCGATAAAATAAGCTCGTACTTAAAGAAAACATGAAGAAAACGTAAGGAGCAATGAAACATGAAAAAAGTGCTTTCGATCCTAATGGTTTTGGCTATGATGTGCACAAGCATGGCGTTCGTAGGGTGCAGCTCTACGGTAGAAGGCCAATCTGAGACTCCGTCTTCCCAAGGAAACGACGTCTCGGCGGAAAATGCAGGGGATTCTTCTGAAACGGCCAACAAAGAATTGAGCGGCGACCTCACCTTGAATGGTTCCACCTCCATGGCAAAGGTTTGCCAGGCATTGGGCGAAGCTTTTATGGAAAAGTATCCGGATGTAACCGTGACGAAGAGCGGCAATGGCTCTGGCGACGCTCCGAAGGCTGTCACCGCCGGTACCGCGTTGATCGGCGACCTGTCCAGAAATATGAAGGATGAAGAGGACCCGGATCAGTTCGAGATCAATCAAATCGCAATCGACGGCATTGCGATTGCGGTCAATAAGGAAAACCCTGTTACAGAACTGACCAGCGAACAAATCGCTAAGATCTTCACCGGAGAAATTACCAACTGGAAGGACGTCGGTGGAAACGACCAGACGATCACCGTCATTGGCCGTGAGGCAGCTTCTGGAACCAGAGACGGTTTTGAAGCGATTTTTGGTTGCGAAGGAACCTGCAAATATGCTGCAGAAGTCACTTCCACCGGTGAAGTGGTTTCGAAGGTTGGTTCGGACCCGTCTGCAATCGGCTATGTTTCCCTAGATTCTGTCAACGATTCGGTCACCGCTTGTAAAGTGGACGGCGTAGAGGCGACAGAGGAAAACATTATCAACGGCTCTTATAAGGCGCAACGCCCGTTCATTCAGATCTACAAGAAGGGTTCCGACAGCGAATTGGTAAAAGCTTGGTTTGACTTCCTGTACTCCGATGAAGGACAGCAGATTATCTCCGATGTGGGGCTTGTACCGGCACAATAAATGAGCCCCGGGGCGTAATGCTCCGTACAAAATGCTCCGGCACTCGGAACTGGGTGCCGAAGCATTTTGTTGCGCCCGAGGAGAGAGGCCATGTACGGCTTGATATAGAATGGAGGGCCTGCTGATGCAGACATCATTGACCGATGAACGCGCAGAGCAAAAGCGCGCATTTGCCAATCGAATCAAACGGATTGTGGCGATTGTATTAGGCGCCGTAATCCTTATATCGTTCTTTTTTCCTTACATCCAGTTTGTTTTTAAAAATACGGTATATTCTTTGACCGGATTACAGCTTGTTACGGTACGCGGAATGATGGTTCGTGGACCGCAGATGAGCGGACTTGTGACCATTCCTTTGCTCACCCGCATCGCTGTCGCGGCAGGCGTTGTGTTGGCTTTGGCAGGGATCGTGCTGTTGCTTTTGAAAAAACCGGTGTGGGCGGGGGCGGCCTACATCCTCTCAGGAGTAACGCCGTTGGTCTCGCTGATTACAACTTCCAGCATTCAGACGGCGGTCACTTCGCTCAATATCAGCGAGATAGAGGTGCATTATCTCTGGCCGTTCCTTTGTACATTGGCTTTTGGAATCGCCGGTGCGATCCTGGCGCTTTGGACCCAGGGAACCGAGCGTCTGGCCAAGTCGGTTTTTCAGGTCTTTTCCTGTGTATCCGTCGGCTCTGTAGCTGTTATTACAATCTATATCCTTGTCTCCGGCGCTCCCGCCTTGATCGAGATCGGTGTGGGGGATTTTCTGTTCGGCACAAAGTGGGAGGCAAGCGCGGAGGTTTTTGGCATCCTGCCGATGATCCTTTCTTCTATTGCGGGAACTTTGGGCGCGATTGTTATCGGTGTGCCAATCGGCCTGTTGACCGCCATCTTTCTCTCGGAGACCGCCAATCCGATTCTGGCCAAAATTGTACGTCCGGCGGTTGAATTGTTGGCGGGTATCCCATCCGTCATCTACGGTTTTTTTGGCATGCTGGTGATTGTGCCTGCCATCCGCAAGTTCCCGCCCTTTCAGGGACATACCACGGGTGATAGCCTTTTGGCCGCCATTTTAATCCTGGCGATCATGGTTCTTCCGACGATTGTAAATGTCTCTGAAACGGCGCTGCATGCCGTGCCAGTCTCCTATCGGGAAGCCTCCCTGGCATTGGGGGCTACGCAGACGACCACCATTTTTAAAGTGACGGTTCCGGCGGCGAAATCTGGAATCCTTTCGGGGGTAATCCTGGGGGTAGGACGTGCCATTGGCGAAACCATGGCGGTAATTATGGTGGCCGGCAATGTGCCCAATATGCCGAACCTACTCGGCTCTGTGCGTTTCCTGACCACTGGCATTGCCATGGAGATGAGTTACTCCTCTGGATTGCACCGTCAGGCGCTGTTTGCCATCGGATTGGTGCTCTTTGTGTTTATTATGATTGTCAATATCAGTTTCACATATATTTCCAAGAAGGGGGTACAGCTCGATGGAAACTAATTCCCTCTATTGCAAACACAGCCGCCCCAAGGACACGGCGTTGAAGGTTCTTATCAATCTGGCTGCTGGGGTGACCGTTGTGGTCCTGGTTGGAATCATCGGCTATATCCTGGTCAACGGCCTGCCCTATGTCACCTGGCAATTTATTTCCACACCGTATTCGGAAATGAATCCAGATCAAAAAGGCATCCTGCCCATGATTATCAATACCTTGTACATTGTGGTGATCACTCTATTGATTGCGGTGCCAATCGGGCTTTCTTCTGCCATTTACCTGACCCAATATGCCAAGCAGGGGAGGTTGGTTCGTTCCATCCGGTTTACAACGGAGGTCCTTTCTGGTATCCCGTCGATCATTTTCGGCCTATTTGGTTACACAGTGTTCTGCATCCTGTTCCGCTTGCAGGTTTCCATCCTTGCGGGCTGCCTGACTATGACGATCTGTATTCTACCGACCATCGTGCGCACAACGGAGGAATCGCTTATGGCGGTTCCAACCAGCTACAAAGAGGGCGCGCTTGCACTTGGCGCTGGAAAGTTGCGTGTGATCCTGGGCATCGTGCTCCCATGTGCTATGCCGGGCGTGTTGACTGCCATCATCCTGGCGGTGGGCCGTATTGTAGGGGAGAGCGCCGCCCTTCTGTTCACTTCAGGAATTGGTTATAGCATGCCGAAGGACTTTTTCCGGCAGATCATGACCAGCGGGCGCACATTGACCCTGCATTTGTACCAGACAGCGCGCGAAGCCTCTACACCGGATGCCATGAATATTGCCTTCGGTACAGCGGCGGTCCTGTTAATTCTGGTATTCCTATTGAATTGTTTGACAAAAGTGGTGACGAAAGCAGTAAAGAAGGGTTGAGAACGGATATGGAAATGGGAAATCAAAAAATTGTATTACAGGATTTGAATCTGTATTATGGAGACTTTCATGCGCTCAAGGGGATCAATATGGAGATTCCCGCCAATAAAGTGACAGCATTTATCGGCCCTTCGGGCTGTGGCAAATCCACTTGCCTGAAAACGTTGAACCGGATGAACGATCTGGTGGACAACTGTAAGATTTCAGGACTTGTCACACTGGATGGCGAGGATATCTACGATCCGCGGACGGATGTAACCCTCCTGCGCCGCCGTGCGGGGATGGTGTTTCAAAAGCCGAACCCTTTCCCAATGTCGGTATATGACAACATCGCCTATGGGCCGCGCGTCCATGGGATCAAGAATCGCCAAAAGCTCGATGAGATTGTCGAAAACTCGTTGAAAAGTGCAGCGCTTTGGGACGAAGTAAAGGACCGCTTGAAAAAATCTGCATTAGGCCTTTCCGGAGGCCAACAACAGCGTCTGTGTATTGCCCGCGCATTGGCGGTTGAGCCGGATGTCATTTTGATGGATGAACCGACCAGCGCGTTGGACCCGATCTCTACCTCGAAGATCGAAGATCTGATGGACGACCTGCGCAACCGGTATACTGTGGTGATTGTCACACATAATATGCAGCAAGCAGCCCGTATTGCGGATCGTACGGCGTTCTTCCTCTTGGGCGAATTGGTGGAGTATTCCGATACGCTCTCCATGTTCAACAAACCGCAGGACGAGCGGACAGAACGCTACATCACCGGCCGCTTCGGATGACGATGTATCTTCCCCTGGAACCGGATTTGATGTATAATAAAAAATAGGAGACATGGATTATGCCAAGAAAACTGTTTGACCGCGAGATCAATGATTTGATTCACCGCATGACCGATTTGGGAAATGACGTGGATGGCCGTATTCAAATGACCATTGACGCCCTGCGTACCTTGGACATTGAAAAGGCGAAAAAGGTTGCGACCAGTGACAATGAGATCGACAGTGAGGAACATAGAATCGAGCAAATATGCATGAACCTGATCGCTTTACAGCAGCCCATCGCCAGCGACCTGCGCACCATTGCGGCCTGTTTGAAGATTTTGACCGATATGGAACGGGAGGCTGACCAGTGCGCGGACATCTGTGACATTCTGACCATCGCAGAACTCGACCGGAGCAGTTTGGCCTTAGCCCACGTGGTACAAATGTTGGAAGCGGCACATGAAATGTTCCGCGGCGCTTTGGATGTGTTCCTGAGCCGCGACGTTGAGGCGGCACGGAAGGTCTGCCAGGCGGATGACAACGTGGATGCGATGTTTTCCAAGATTGTCTTGGAAGTCTGTGGAATCATTACGGAAAACCCGCAGAATGTCATGTGTGATGTCGATCTGATCTTTATCACAAAATATGTGGAGCGTATGGCGGATCATGCGACCAATATTGCGGAGTGGGTCATCTATATGGAGACCGGTGAACATCCGGATCTTAACACGAAAGTCTTTTAAAGATTGACGGGCGGCGGGCGCTCCTGTCCGTCTGTACATAGAATTACCGTGAGGAAAGAGTGCGAGAAAGAGAGGGGCATTTATGCCTTTGGTATATATTGCAGACGACGAACCCAATATTCGCCGTCTGGTGGCGTTTGGCCTGAAGGACAGCGGATTTGAGTCGGCTGAATTCGCAGATGGCGAGACACTTCTTGCTGGTATTAAGGCGCGCAAGCCGGATGCCGTGATCCTGGATTGGATGATGCCGCCGCCGGACGGTCTGGCAGTGTGCCGGACGCTGCGTGCCAGCGCGGATACACGGGACATTCCCATCCTGATGTTGACGGCACGCGGCGAAGAGATTGACAAGGTTCTAGGGTTGGAACTGGGAGCGGATGACTACATTGTGAAGCCTTTTGGAATCAAGGAGCTCTGTGCGCGTGTACGTGCTGTGTTGCGCCGTACCGAGCGGGCGCAGGAGCCGGAGCAGCGGTTGGAGGCGGGTTCCCTACAGGTCGACATTGCACGCCACATGGTTACGAAAAATGATGCCAAAATAGAACTGACGGCCAAAGAATTTGATCTGCTTGTGATGTTGATGAAAAACCGTGGAAAAGTGCTCACACGCGACAGTCTGCTTGATAAAGTTTGGGGCGTCGAGTATTTTGGCGATACAAGGACAGTGGATGTACACGTGCGATACTTGCGTCAGAAGGTGGAGGACGATCCCGATCATCCGGCATTGATTCAGACCGTCCGCGGTGTGGGATACCGGTTTACAGAGTAAGTTGTACAGGGCATGCCCTTGCGGGTATGCCGCTTTTTTTACACGTTCCTGGAAAAATACAAGAGAGGGGCAGCCGAATGAGGAAGCGGATGATGTTGTGCAACATCGCTATCATTATAGTGGGGTTTTGTGCCGCCTTTTTGACGGCAACACTTCTGGTGCAGGGACAATATGAAAAGGAGTTTACCAAGCAGTTGGACACGGCCTTGGCGGTGCTGTCCACACAGTCGGAGGCTTTGGAAAATCCGGGAAAGGTGTCCTATGAGCTGGGAGAGGCGCTGAAGGCGGCTGGCCAGCCCATTCGGATCACCATACTGGACGAAGAGGGCCATGTGTTGGGCGATAGCGAGGACAAGGAGATCACCGAAAATCATGCCAACCGTCCGGAAATTGTGGAAGCACGAGAGAAGGGGGTCGGCTACGATACGCGCAGCAGCGCCAGCATGGGAATCCCCTATTATTATGAAGCGCGCCGTGTGGGACAGTATTACCTGCGGGCCGCATTGCCGATGGGAGCGTTACAGGATACCATCCAGCAGATGTGGCTGGATGCAGCACTCGGCATGCTGTTTGGGATTGTCATGGTCTGTGTGGCATCCGGCTTGTTTGTATCGTGGATTGGAGAGCCGGTCCGGCGGATGAGCCTTGCTGCGCGTCGTTTGGCCGCAGGGGAATACTCCAGCCGGGTTGAGGGAACATTCAGCGACGAATTTGCTGAACTGGCACAGGCGTTCAACCAGATGGCAGACAGCACAGAACACGCGGTGAGCCTGCTCCGCACCAAACAGGAACAGTTGGAGGGCGTTTTACAGGGAATGAATGACGGGGTCCTAGCTGTGGATGAGGGGGGCAATGTGCTTTTTCTCAACCAGAGTGCGCGCAGCTTGCTGCACTGCCCCTCCATGCAGGCTGGCGATCATTTGGAGGGAAGTCTGGTGCTAACCAAGATTTCCGCACTGTTGAGAGATGCGATGCAGGCTGGAGAGCCGGTCAACGACGAGCTGACCAATTTGCCTGAGGAGAAACGCTATACGGTCTATGCTGCCCCAATGGAGGCCCAACCCACCGGAGCGGCGCTGGCAGTGGTTTCCGATGTGACGCGCATCCGCCGGCTGGAACAGCTGCGCAGTGAGTTTGTCTCCAATGTGACCCATGAATTAAAAACACCGTTGACCTCCATTCGCGGGAGTATCGAGCTTCTCAAAAGCGCAGACCGCGATGAGGAAACGCGCCGGTATTTTTACGATGTATTGGACATTGAAACCGAACGTCTGACCCACCTGATCGACGATCTTTTGGTTCTCTCACAGATTGAAAACGCCAAAGAAGATCCATCTATGCGCCCGTGCAATGTCAAGGAGGCATTGGAACATTGTGTAGAGAGGGCAAAATCGTTGGGGCAGGAGAACCACATTCGCATGCATATTGACGCCGATTCGGAGCTCTTTGTCGCCTGTACGCCAACGCGTCTACAACAGCTCTTTGGCAACCTGATTGACAATGCTGTCAAATACAATGTAAAGGATGGAAGCGTGTTTATCACGGCACAGCGGCAGCGGCAGACCGCCGTGGTGCGAGTCAAGGATACGGGGATTGGGATTGCGAAGGAGCATTTCCCACGTTTATTTGAACGATTTTATCGTGTGGATACCAGCCGTTCTCGTGAGATTGGAGGAACGGGGCTGGGACTTTCGATTGTCAAGCATCTGGTAGCGCTGTATGGTGGAGAAATCGGTGTGGAGAGTGAGCCCGGAAAGGGGACGACGTTTACGGTTTGTCTACCCTTGGCGCCGAAAGAAAAATAAAAAATTGGATTCTTTACCGGCATATGGATGTGCTTTTGTACTATATCACCAAAAAGCGTTAAAGAAACTGCACAGATTGCTCGAATCCGTATGGCTTCCACAAAAAGCAGGTTGCAATTCGACACAAAAAGAGTTAAAATAACAAAAAGACAACCGCACCAGAGCTGGACTTTGGTGCGGTAAATTTTACAGCATCGCCTGAAACAAGTAGGATTGTATTTTCCTGACCGTTTTCTGGAGCGGCTGTGGTGTGGAGGTGTACCCGATCCATGTTCTATCAAAAAGACGTGGAAACTATGCGCCGTGCAGACATTGAGGCGCTACAGCTGCAAAAGCTGAAGAAAATGGTGGATTACTGCTACAACAATATTCCGTTCTATCATGAGCGCTTACAGGCAGCCGGGGTGACCGGCGATAAGATAAAAACCCTTTCGGATATTCAGTATATCCCCTTTACAACAAAGGACGATATCCGCGATAATTACCCCTTTGGCATGATGGCGTGCCCGATGAAAGATGTCGTGCGTATTCATGCGTCGTCAGGGACCACAGGAAAGCCTACAGTCGGCGTGTATACCCAGAAGGATATTGACACTTGGGCAGAGTTGATTGCCCGTATCGGTGCGGCATCCGGTGTGACGAATGAGGATATTATCCAGATTTCGTTTGGGTATGGGCTGTTTACCGGGGCGCTTGGCCTGCACTATGGCTTGGAAAAGTTGGGTGCAACGGTCATTCCGGCCTCTTCTGGAAATACACAGAAACAGCTGATGATGTTCCGTGATTTTGGTGTTACAGGGTTGGTAGCAACTCCTTCTTATGCGCTCTATCTGGGCGAAATGGTGAAGGAGTCCCCATATCCGTCCAGCGCTTACAAGCTTCGCATTGGCTTGTTGGGCTCTGAAGGCTGCACAGAAGAGATGCGTACGCAAATTGAAAAGAATTTACATATGTTTGTGACTGACAACTACGGGATGACAGAGTTGGGAGGTCCGGGCGTATCTGGCGAGTGCGAACTGCGCTGTGGATTGCATTTCGCAGAGGATCACTTCCTGCCGGAGATTATCGATCAGGATACCTTGGAACATAAAGCGCCGGGCGAGGTGGGCGAATTGGTGGTGACCACCCTTTCGCGCGAGGGAATGCCAGTCCTGCGTTACCGTACCAAGGACATCACCCGTATCAATTACGAGCCGTGCGCATGTGGGCGCACACATGCGCGTATGGATAAGGTGATGGGGCGCACAGACGATATGTTGATTATCAAGGGCGTCAATGTGTTCCCTTCCCAGATCGAAAGTGTTTTGGTGGGAATGGAGCATGTAGGCCCGCATTATCAATTAATCGTGCGCAAAAAGAATTTCTTGGACACTCTGGAAGTCAAAGTCGAACTCAACAACGGCGAATTGTTACAGAGCTACGGCGAATTGGAAGCAGTGCAGCATAAGATTCACGACCGCTTAAAGAGTGTCCTTGGACTGGAAACCAAGGTTACCTTAGCGGAACCCAAGAGTTTGGAGCGTTTCCAGGGCAAGGCAAAGCGCATTCTCGACCTGCGCAATGAACCGGAGGAATAACCCCTATCACTGGGAATTCGTCCGCCGACGTGGCGGATAGGTCTGATATATAGGAGAGGTACAATGAAAAAGTTATTGTTGGGAAATGAAGCGGTCGCGCGCGGCCTGTATGAAGCCGGTGTGCGGGTGGTGTCCAGCTATCCTGGCACCCCCAGTACGGAGATTACCGAGACAGCGGCTACATACGATGAAATTTACTGCGAGTGGGCGTCAAATGAAAAGGTTGCGGCAGAGGTGGCAGCGGGCGCAAGTTTTGCCGGGGCGAGATCCTTTTGTGCGCAGAAGCACGTCGGCCTGAATGTCGCCGCAGATCCGCTCTTTACCATGAGCTATATCGGTGTGAACGGCGGCATGGTGTTCGGTGTAGCGGACGATCCCGGCCTGCATTCCTCCCAGAATGAGCAGGATTCCCGCAATTATGCGATTGCAGCCAAGTTGCCGATGTTGGAACCCGCCGATTCTGCGGAATGCCGGGATTTTACAAAGCTGGCTTATGAACTTTCGGAGCAGTTTGATACGCCGGTGATTCTGCGGTTGACGACGCGCGTCGCACACAGCCGCAGCCCGGTGGAGTTACATGAACGCGAAGAGCATGAACTCAAGCCCTACGAGAAGAACCCTGCCAAAAATGTCATGCTGCCTGCTTTTGCAAAACCGAAACATTATAAAGTAGAGGAGCGCATGCAGGAGCTAGCCGCATGGGCGGATGAGGCGGACATCAATGTGTTGGAGGACAATCATGCGGAGATTGGTGTGATCGCCTCTGGCGCAGTGTACCAGTATGCGAAAGAAGCGCTGGGAGACACGGTGTCCTATTTGAAGTTGGGCATGGTGCACCCACTGCCTCTGAAGAAGATCCGAGAGCTGGCTGCAAAAGTCAAGAAGCTCTATGTGATCGAAGAGCTCGACGATGTCATCGAGTCATTCTGTAAAAAAAATGGAATCGAAGTGCACGGGAAAGATGTGTTCCCGCGCTGTGATGAGTTCTCTCAGAACGTCATCCGCAAATGCATGTTGGGCAAGGTTCCGGAGAGCAAGAAGGTCGATGTGGAGACGCCGGGACGTCCTCCGGTTATGTGCTGTGGATGTCCGCACAGGGGCTTGTTCTATGCCTTGAAAAAGGCAAAGGTCTATGTCAGTGGCGACATTGGCTGCTATACCCTTGGAGCGTCTGCTCCGCTGAGCGCGATTGATACCTGTGTGTGCATGGGTGCTTCTGTTTCCGCTCTGCACGGTTACAACAAGGCGCGCGGAAAAGAGGCCGAGCAGAAGAGCGTGGCGGTGATCGGCGATTCCACCTTTATTCACTCTGGAATTACAGGATTGATCGATATTGCTTACAACAAGAGCAATTCGGTGGTCATCATCCTTGACAACTCGATCACCGGCATGACGGGCCATCAGCAGAATCCAACTACGGGATATAATATTAAAGGGGACCCCACTACAGCGGTGGATCTGGAAGCGCTCTGTAAGGCTGTCGGCATCAACCGGGTGCGCGTCTGCGACCCGTACGATCTCAAAGAGGTGCAGGCGGTTCTCAAAGAGGAGCTTGCAGCAGAGGAGCCCTCTGTCATTATCAGCCGCCGTCCATGTGCGTTGCTGAAATACGTAAAGCACAAGCCGTCGCTGGTTGTGGATACCGAAAAGTGTATCGGGTGTAAGGCGTGCTTGGGCATTGGCTGTCCGGCTATCAGTGTGCACGGCGGCAAAGCTGCAATTGACCGCACGCAATGTGTGGGGTGCGGCGTATGTACCACTCTGTGCCCGAAGAGTGCGATCACAGAACAGGAGGTACAGGCATGAGCAACGTAAAAAGTGTCATGATTGTCGGTGTCGGCGGACAGGGAACGCTCTTGGCGAGCCGTGTTTTGGGCAGCGCCATGTTGAGTCAAGGAGTTGACGTAAAAGTTTCGGAGGTACACGGAATGAGCCAGCGCGGTGGGTCTGTAGTGACTTACGTGCGCTATGGCGACAAGGTGTATTCACCGATTATCGCACAGGGCGAAGCGGATGTCCTGCTTGCTTTCGAAGCCCTGGAGGCAGCGCGTTATTTGCCGTGGCTGAAGCCCGATGGTACTGTGATTGTGAATACCCAGCAGATGGACCCAATGCCCGTCGTCACAGGTGTGGCCGAATATCCCAAGGATATTTTGGGCAAGGTGCAGGAGCAAGGCGTCAAGATGGTTGCCCTGGACGCGCTGGGAATGGCGGAGCAGGCGGGATCGGCCAAGGCGGTCAATGTGGTTTTGATCGGGGCCATGGCGAAAAAGCTGGATCTGCCCAAGGAGGTCTGGATTGACACAATTCAGGAGACCGTCCCGCCTAAATTCATCGATATGAACCTCAAGGCGTTCGAGTTGGGGTATAACGCGGACATATAAACGCAAGAAATGGTGTTGTCCTCGGGACAGAATAAACACATTGGGGAACTGATTGGCTCAGGATAAATGTGTAGATATTGATATGGATTTACACAAAAAGGAAGAGCAATGAAATGAGTTGCAATGGAAAGGGGATAGACAAATGCAGGGGAATTACTTCGAGCCGGAGATCGAGTGTGCTTCGCGGGAAGTCATGCATTACATCCAGTCCAAAAAATTGGTGAAAATGGTTGAGCATGCCTATAACCATGTGCCGTTGTACAAGAAGCGCTTCGATGAAATCGGGCTGCTGCCGGGGGACATCCAATCGATTGAGGATGTCAAAAAGCTTCCGTTTACCTACAAGGACGATCTGCGCGATCATTATCCCTTTGGTATGTTTGCCGTGCCAAAGGAGCAGTTGGTTCGTATTCATGCGTCGTCCGGAACAACGGGCAAACAGACTGTCGTAGGTTATACGAAACACGACATCGATGTGTGGGCGCGTAGTGCAGCCCGCAGCATTGTTGCGGTGGGAGGAACGCGTTCAGACTATGTTCATGTCTCCTATGGATACGGTCTGTTTACCGGCGGCATGGGCCTGCATTATGGAGCGGAAAAATTGGGAGCGACCGCCATTCCTGTTTCGACGGGCAATACAAAGCGCCAGGTTCAAATTATGCAGGACTATGGTTCGGATATTTTGTGCTGTACGCCCTCATATGCCATGTATATCGGCGAGACCGTACGCGATATGGGGATTGACCCCAAAACGCTTAAGCTTCGTGCGGGTATTTTTGGGGCAGAACCCTGGACGGAAGAGATGCGCCGCGAGATCGAGCGCTTGCTTGCGATCCGCGCATATGACATTTATGGCCTTTCTGAGATTGCCGGTCCCGGCGTGTCCTGTGAATGCCAAATGCAGGCGGGGATGCATGTGAATGAAGACATGTTCTATCCAGAGATCATCGATCCGGAGACGGGGGCGCAATTGCCCGATGGAGAGTACGGCGAGCTTGTGTTCACCTGCATCGGCAAGGAAGCACTGCCGCTGATCCGTTATCGGACAAGGGACATCTGTACGTTGAACCACGAGGTGTGCGCCTGCGGACGTACGCTGGTTCGGATGGGCAAGCCGCGCGGCCGTACGGACGACATGCTGATTATCCGTGGAATCAATGTATTCCCATCCCAGGTGGAGAGCGTACTCTTGGAGCTGGGAATGGCGCCCAGCTATCAGATTGTTGTGGACCGGATCAACAACCTGGATACCATGGAGGTACAGGTCGAGATGACTCCCGACATGTTTGGAGATACGGTTCGCAGTTTGGAAGGCGTCGAACACAAGATTGCCAACGCCCTGCAATCTACCCTGAACATCGCAGCGAAGGTCCGCTTGCTCGAACCCAAATCGATCCCGCGTACAGAAGGAAAAGCCAAGCGTGTGATCGACAATCGGACCAAATTATAAAGGAGGAATCGGTATGCAGATCCAGCAGATTTCAATTTTTGTGGAAAATAAGTCCGGCCGCCTTGCGGAGATCACAGAGGCGCTTGCCGCAGCAAAGGTGGATATTCGCGCCGTTTCCATTGCGGATACCAGCGATTTCGGCATTTTGCGCTTGATCGTTGATAAGCCGAAAGAGGCAGTGGAGGCTCTAAAGGCAGCAGGTCTGACGGCTTCCCTCACCAGTGTCATTGCGATGGGAATCGACGACCAGCCAGGCGAGTTTGCCAAGGCGCTGCGCGTATTGGCGGACAATAAAATTGGCGTGGAATATATGTATGCCTTTATCAGCCGTGAGCACGGTAAAGCGTTTGTCATTCTCCGTGTAGATGACAGTGAACGCGCAGTTGCAGTGCTCAAGGAGCATCAAATCACCATCCTGAGCGCGGAAGAAATCTACGGAATGTAATGTAGAACGATTTTATACAAATTGGAGCGGACGGGAAGGCCTTTCCCGTCCGTTTCTGTTTCATAAGAAGGTAGAAGATTTGGGAACAAAATGGGAATATTATCAGAGAAATCTTCGGCCAAGTGGACATGTTTGTTTTTAAGGGAGGATCATGATGTATTGGAATCCAGAGCAGTATTTACAGTTTGAAAAAGAACGCACCCAGCCTGCCATCGATTTAGCCAACCGAATCCCACAAAAAGCCGTGGATCGGGTTTTGGATGTGGGATGCGGTCCAGGAAATAGTACAAAAGTGCTCGCGGAACGGCTTCCCGGCGCACGTGTTTTAGGGATTGACCGTTCTTTGGAGATGATTGAGGTGGCAAAAGAGCAGCACCCTGCATTGCAATTTATGCAGTGGGATGCATCCCAGGATTTGGAAGGCTTGGGGCCCTCATTCGATGTGATTTTTTCCAATGCCTGCATTCAGTGGATTCCCGATCATCCAGCCTTGTTGGGGCGGTTTATGGACAGGTTAAATCCTGGTGGAATATTGGCAGTACAGGTTCCGATGAACAATCGAGAGCCGATTCATCAGATTATACAGGAATGTATATCCAGCCCACGATGGAAATCCTTTTTCCCGGAGACGCGCGTCTTTTTCCAGCTGCAACCGGAGGAGTATGCGGCTATACTGGCCGGTTGGACAGACCAATATACCCTGTGGGAGACTGTATATTATCACCGTATGCCCTCACACCGTTCCATTTTGGAATGGTATCGTGGAACCGGGTTGCGGCCATACCTACAAGTTTTGCCCGCCCGTGAGGCTGAACAGTTGGAATTGGAAATTTTGGCCCGGCTGGAAGAATGCTATCCCAAACAAAAAAACGGGGAGATTTTGTTTCGTTTTCCAAGGCTCTTCTTCCTAGCACAGAAACCGCATATAAGTTCTCATGAAGAATAATTATCTTTATAGATGGCATGCCACTTGCTCCATACTGTAATCGACTAAAAGAGTGATAAAATTTTTATTGGTATGCAAAACATCAAACAATTTTTACGATTGAAACCATGATAGAATGGAGGGAGCGGCCCAGATACCACTCCCTCCATTTTCTATGATAAGCTGTCGCAAAAAGGGAATCTCTCGGCGGTAGGAGGGGGATAAGTGGGCTTTCGATCGAGAACGAAGAGGGAAATGGACAACGATCTACTCACCCCAGAGTGCTTCTGTTGGCGCATGAAATGCCCCTTTGCAGGTTGTGGGGCAAGTTGAAGAAGATTTCGTGCCATTTTTGAAAAAGGTATATTGGCATGAGGTCCTTACAGGGTTTGTGAAATCTTCATTTGGGAGAATTCCAAGAGGCTGTAACGTTCTTTTTCGTATGGAAGATCGATTTTTTAGGAGAAACACTCGCAATGCTTTTGAAAAGTACGGCTTGTGCCGGAGAATGAGATTACAATTTTACTATGTAATAGTATTTTGCGTGTTGCTTATAGAAGCATTTTAAAATTCTATGAGAAGTTATGTCCCGATAGAGATGATCTTTTGCACCCAATCTTTGTAAAAGGCTTCCTCATGTGATACCAGCAACACTGTCCCTGAAAATTCACAAAGCGCCTTTTTTAGCGATTCTTTTGCCTGTATATCCAAATGATTCGTAGGTTCGTCCAGTATTAAAAAATTGCACGGCGTTAGGGTGAGTAAACATATTTTTACTTTTGCCTGTTCACCGCCGCTGAGTGTACGGATCGCCTGCATTGCATGTTTACTGGAGATACCACAGCAGGCCAAATGTTTGCGGACCTCTTTTGTTGCCATTTGAGGGTAAGCCTCTGAAACGATTTGTAGTGGAGTCTCATCCCCATCGCGCCATATAAGATCCTGCTCAAAGTAGCCGGTTGTGACTTGTTCAGAAAATTTATAGGTTCCTCCCATTGCGGGAATTTGGCCGGTTAGAGTTTTCAGCAAGGTGGATTTTCCGATACCATTAAATCCAGTCAGAACGACTTTTTGCCCCCCGCCGATGCGAAAATCGACCTTGGATAAAACAGGAAAATGATAACCGACGGATAATTGTTTTACCAGTAGATGTTCTGTATTTGTCAAAGGGAGTTCAGAGAAACGAAAGAATGGTTTGATTTCTTTCAGGCGGCAATCCTCCAACCGCTCCAATCGATCGAGCTGTTTTTGCCGGCCTCTTGCCATTTTTGCTTTTCTGCCAGCGATATTTTTGCGGATAAATTCCTCGGTCTTTTGAATCTCCTTTTGCTGAGCAGAATACTGACGGATGTAATCCTCTCTTATAAGCGCTTTCTTTCGGAAAAACTCGGAATAGGTCCCATAGTATTTGACGAAACGCTTATGGTCGATATCGCAGATTCTATTTGCAACTTTGTCCAGAAAATTATAGTCGTGCGATACAACGAAAAAGGCAGTTTCTAAATTGGATAACAAAGTAGAAAGCCACTCCACATGCTCTTTGTCCAAAAAGTTGGTAGGTTCGTCAAGCAGTAGGACGTCTGGTTTTTCAAGCAAAAGTTTTGCCAGAATAACCTTTGCCCGTTGCCCTCCACTGATTTTATCGATTGGCCGGTCGAGACCAATTGTCAGAAGCCCTAAACCACTTGCAACCTGTTCGATCTGTGTATCAATCTGATAAAACACACTGTTTTCAAGCTGTTCCTGATACTCTGCAGCTTGGTTCAAGAGTTGCATGTCGGAATGACCATTCTCGAACGATTCGTATATCTGCATCATTTTACGTTCGACCGCATAAAGGTTTGAAAATGCCGACTTTAAAAATGTTCGTATGGTCAAATGGCGGTCGATGTCTGCGTATTGGTCAAGATAACCTACAGATACGTGAGGCTGCCAGATCACTTGCCCCTTGTCGGGAATGATCTGTTCTGTCAGAATCTTTATTAAGGTGCTTTTGCCGCTGCCGTTTTGACCGACAATTCCGATATGCTCGCCTTTATTTAGGGATAGGCTGGAATCCTGATATAAGAGATTCTCTCCAAAAGAGTGTGTTAATCCTTTTATTTCTAGTAAACCCATGGTTTATCAAAATCCTTTCCAGTGATAATAAAAAAGGCAGAAAGCGATACGCAAGGTATCGACCTTCTGCCTTTCAGCCACATTTGGCGATAAATGACAAAAGGCTATGGACAAAACATTGTCCATAGCCTGAAAGCCCAAGATTCGCTAAAGAGTACAAGAAAATAAAGCAACCCTTGTTTTTCTGCGAAATCCTGTCGGGGTTACCTTATTTTCCGATGAAATCTAAAAGCGTGTTATATGCTGGACTCTGTACAATGTTTCATCGGCTTTGATTGTACAGAGTTGATTCGCCTACGTGGTTGATCTGTCAAATAAATGTGCATCTTCATTCTTCCTTTGGGATTTTTCACTTTTATTGTATTCTATTGAAAGGGACTTGTCAATCCTTGCTGTGTTCGGAAATATAAGCGGTAGAATCGAAAGGAAATTGAGCGCTTCAAGCCTTTTACCAGAAACCACTTGTTCATAGAAGAACCACATGGTCGCCATTTTCAGTATATAGGGCGCTCCATGTTGATTGATCGAAATTCATCGTCCTTGAGAACCGCTTACTCCTTGTTTGTATCATACAATGGAACTTGCCATGCCAAAGATTCTCATACAGCGATTCCGTTTTTTCGCTTCGTACAGGTTGGCATTTCTCTACTACAAAAGCTTCTATGACCGTTTCGTAGACAATGAGAAAATTCTATATCACAGAAATCATTTAGCATTTATACCATCCTGAACAAAAGAAAGGATCGGTTGAATGGTGCTGCGGTCGATGAAATTTACATCGTTTCCGTAGGTGTCCAAAAGCTGTTGATCCTCTACGCGCAGGGTGGCCGGGTCCTTTTTTGCAAGCATATGTTGAAGCATAGCCATCATCGCGCGATGTATAACGCTCAATTTTCGATAATTCAGTCTGCCGCGCAAATGAAAAAAGGCGGTTTTTGCCTCTAAATCGGGCGGAAAAATCTTTTTTAATGAATTGCGGATGTGCTGAACATTGGCAGGGTCGTTAGGATCGGCAATCCCACAGGTAAAAAGGATGAAGGTTTTCGGAAGAATAGAGGCATACTTCTTTAAAAAAGTGGAAAGTCCCTTTACACCGCCTGCATAAAGTCCACCTCCGTAGAGAATACAGTCATAGCGAGACAGTGTTTTGGAAGAAAGCGCTTTGACTGCATAAAGATCTGCATGTAACGCCTCTGCAATCCAGCGCGCATAGGTCTCTGTAGAACCATACTTTGATGCGTAAACAACAATTGTCTTCATGTAGCCTCCCAGCTGTTTGAATAGAAATTTTTGAGGGTATTTTTCCTAATATCGAGAAGCCCCTATGTACAATGGAATGTTGGGCCATTCCGTTTGCGTATAAAAATGATCCGCATTTATCACATAGTGGCGTAATACCCCTTGCTTTAGCTTCGGGGGCATAAGCCACACATTTTTTGGTTCATCTGTTCTATTTGAAGGAAACGGTCGTTGAGCCGAGAATCCCCGGCTTTAGACTAGGGGAGTGTCAAGGAAGGGAAATCCCTTCGATCTTTTGAAATTCCACAGTATAACCATTTGGGTCCTCCAAAAAGAAGGAATAGACCGGCTGGCTGGGGTGCTGGGCAGGGATACTCTGTGGCTGAACACCGAGTGCTAAGATACGGCGGTACTCGGCGTCTACATCGGCCCGATTTGTACAATTGAGCGATAAACAGAGATGGCGGTGGGGAATTTCACCGTCCCCATAGGCGACAAAACCGAAGGATCCGCCATTGGCGTAAAAGATTCGCACTGTATCGGAGGCAAACACGGTGCGCAGACCGATCACTTGCGTATAAAATGCTTCGGTTGCGGATAGGTCTAGGCAAGGATAAAATGCTATACAGGAGGTTATCATGGATGGAATCCTCCTTCCCATGTACTTATGTTTTATTTTGAACGTTTACTCAAGGAAAAAGCAAAAAGAGCTTATGCAGAGCAACTTCTTGTGGGTTTATCGATCCGGAAAGGCCGCTTTTAGAAAGACACAATACAAGGAAAGCATTGGAACCGAAATGAAAACCGCAGGAGGTCCTTCAGACAAAGGGGCACAATTGATATGTGAAACAATTGTGCCAATGCCGTTGAACACAAAATGAGCGTATAAAGCCGAATCAAAAATTGCAATGCATTTCTTTTGGAATCGGATGCCCAGTTCTTAAAAGGTAGGTTTTATACAGGCCAGCTACCTAAAATATATCTATAGAGAAAACCATTCAAAAGAAGCCGCAAGAAAGGATGCTTTTGTACGATATGAGCAATAGGACGTTACAATAGCCATCTGATCATGACGGACCCCTTACAGCGATTTACGACTCCATAGGCGATAGGACTCATCGATCGTTCTGTGGTTGTGATTTGATTCCGGTTATCTTTGCTATAACGGTTTTTTGCTTATTTGTGATGGCCATATAAACGAACAACTATCAACAACTTATAGGAAGGGTATCTCCATTATCATATTAGTTAGCCGTATTTGCCTATCAGATATAGGCAAATACATGTCATAATGGTCTTGATAGTCTGCCTTACTTGCCTGTATAGGAAAATTCAGCTAACAACCATGATACTTTCGCTTAATTTAGTAGAGATCTAAAATCACTACCGTCTACAAATAGTGGACTCTACTGATCTCGAACACACTTTAACTTTCCTTTCCTGCATGGATGAAGTCAACACCGCCGCCATAGGGGTGATAAACAATGCCGGTCACCCCAGGAGCAGAAGCAAAATAGTGGTTCTCATAGAAAAGAGGATAAAAGATGCACTGTTCGTTGAGATAGCGCTCCATCGCTGCACAGGTGGCGGCCGCTTCCGCTCCACTTTGATTTTCCGCCTTGGATAGATTTTCATCGTAACCTGTAGAGTGCAGGCCAGCCGGGTTGTTTGGATTGTCGCTGCGGAAGAGATCGAGGACAGCCAGAGGGCCGGAGGATTCCGGAGTAATGGAACAGATTGCAATCTGATAACTTCCTGCTGCGATGCGGGAAGCCAGCTCTTTATCGCTGAGAGGTTCCATGTTGAAATAATTGTCGAATAAAACATTCCATTCCGTCAGCATCTCATTGGCCATCAGCTTGACTTCCGGGTCATCCGAACAGAGGATGGTCACACTCGGCAGTGCTTCTAAGCCTAACTCCTGTAGGCCGGCCAGCAAAAGCTGGGCTACTGTTGAATCTTGTTGGGGATAGAACGTTTCATTTCCCACCTGTTGGCGATAATCCCGGCCGAATAGCTTGGTTTCCGGCGGAATGATATAATCCGCAACGGTTGTTCCTTTAGGGAGATGTGTGAGTACCTTTTCACGGGTAAAGGCTTGTGTAAAGGCCTTACGGATATTGAGATTACACATAACTTCATTTTGTGTATTGAAGCACAATCCCCAGGTTGTATCTTCGAAGCCGACCACTGTGCAGCCCGCATCTTCAGCCTCTTCCACAAGTTCTGAAGGCATGGCGATTGCATCTACAGTGCCATCCGTAAGGGCGGCCACAGGGTCAGAAACATCCACCTTCTTGTTTCCGATACTAAATTTAATATCGGAGGGCAAAGGTTTGCTGTCGCCAGAGTAACTGGAAGAACGGCGCAGGTTGATATAGGAACCGTGCTCCCAGCCATAAGCGCCGTCGATTGCAAATGGTCCGTTGCACAACATCGTGGAACGCTCCAAACCATAGCGTCCACCGGTTGTAAGGAAGAATTCCTCATGGCACGGCATAAATACAGCCGATGCTGCTCGAACGGGAAAATCCTCGCACGAGTATTCCAATTGCACAGAGAGGGTACGGGCATCTACCGCGGAAACGCCCAGCTGCTCCACCGGCAGTTCGCCGGACCGGATGGCGCGTGCATTTTGGATACAGAACATAGGGCTACATGTGGATGAATTGGTTGCAGGATCAAGTGCACGCTGAAACGCATAAACAAAATCATCCGCGGTTACAGGGGTGTTGTCGTCATCGTTCCAAACAGCATCCTCCCGTAGATAAAACGTAAATTGAGTAAAATCTGTGTTGGATGACCATTTTTCTGCTACACCGGGAACTGCATTGCCATCTGCATCCAGGCGAGTCAACCCTTCGAAGAGTGCCTGAATCAATATAATGCCGGATTCATCTTCCGCGATTTGAGGGTCGAGCGTCTTTGGTTCCGAAGCCAAGTGATATTGGAAGGACTTGTTCGCATTGCTGGGTTCGCTGTCCTCGCATGCTGCCAGAGAGAGCAGCAGGACCACACATAAAATAATTGCCGCAAACCGTCTCATTCCGTCACTCCTTCCGGTTTTTTCATTTATTCTAGCATCTTTTCAGGGGCAATGCAATGTGGATACAGAAATGTCATAGAATCGTAAGTTTCCTGTTATGGACTGGGATGTACGGGAGGGAATCTTGCCGGAATAGAAAAGAACCTCCGCAATCGCATGAAACGCCAATCATTCGACTTTAAAGAATTTAAAAAAATCCCATGAAAAATATGGAAACCCGCCTATACAACCCCCGTTTCATAGGGTATAATAAATGTGTAGGAAACATGCATCCTGCGAGAAATTTTTATTACAATGGAAGAAATCCAAAACTTGAATGGAGGTTAAACAGATGAGCCAGAGAGTAAAATTTTATATTTGTAAGCATTGTGGGAATATCGTAGGATTGATTAACAATGCTGGTGTGCCGCTGGTTTGCTGTGGGGAGAAGATGAGCGAATTGGTTCCCAATACCACAGAGGGCGCAACAGAGAAGCACCTGCCGGTTGTTGAAGTGGATGGAAATATTGTAAATGTCCATGTAGGAAGCGTAGAGCATCCGTCTACAGAAGAGCATTACATCGCTTGGGTATATCTGGAGACAGCGCATGGTGGACAGCGCAAGGTCATTAAGCCGGGCGAGAAGCCGTCGGTGTCGTTTGCCTTGCAGGACGATGAGCTGATTGCTGTCTACGCATATTGCAATCTGCACGGCCTATGGAAGACCGAGATGAAATAATTCGTCCGAGATCCATACATATATAGAAAAAAGGCGTTTCCCTGCTGGGAAACGCCTTTTTTCATTTGGAGGACGGATTATTGAATATATTGCGGAGATTCAATGCCAGAAAACACCCGGCATGCTTGCTTCTCCGCAAGTTTGGAACGGGAGCCTGTTTCCTCCCGTTCCCTCTAACGCTATAAACGGGAACAGCCGTGTTTATTCCTCGATAAGAGAACGGCCGTCCATCTCCGCAGGCTGGGGTAAACCCAGAATCTGCAGCATAGTGGGAGCAATGTCGGCAAGGCGCCCGCCTTGGCGCAGCTTCTTGCAGGGATAGCCGACTACGCAGAACGGAACAGGGTTGGTAGTATGCGCAGTGAACGGGGAGCCATCTTCCTCGTACATCTTGTCCGCATTGCCATGGTCCGCTGTAATCAGCGCCACACCGTTCATTTTTGCAATCGCGTCAAGGACGCGGCCCACACAGGTATCGACTGCCTCGACAGCGGCCTTAGCGGCGTCAAAAACGCCGGTATGGCCGACCATATCGCAGTTTGCATAATTCAAAATAATCACATCATATTTGCCGGATTCGATGCGCTCAATCAGTTTATCAGTGACCTCATAAGCGCTCATTTCTGGCTGTAAATCATATGTGGCCACCTTCGGAGAGTTGACCAATACGCGATCTTCATTCGGGTATTGCTTTTCAACGCCCCCATTGAAGAAAAAGGTCACATGGGCATATTTCTCTGTCTCTGCAATACGCAGCTGTGTCAAACCCTTGTCGGAGATGTATTCGCCGAAAGTATTCGTCAAACTCTGCGGCTTAAAGGCCACAAGAACGTTTGGCATGGTTGCATCGTACTGCGTCATGCAGACATACTTAACCGGGAAGAAGCCCTTTTTGCGTTCAAAGCCTGTAAACTCCGGATCGACAAACGTACGAGTAATCTCTCTCGCGCGATCCGGACGGAAATTGAAGAAGATAATGGAATCTTCTGCACCAATTTCTGCGCCCTGTGCACAAACAGTTGGTACTACAAACTCATCGGTGACATTTTCCTTATAGGAATCCTCCACCGCCTGAACCGGATCGGGGCACTGGATGCCCTCTCCATATACCATCGCGGCATAGGCTTTTTCAACACGTTCCCAACGGTTGTCGCGGTCCATTGCGTAGTAACGGCCCATCACAGTGGCAATCTCACCGACACCGATCTCTTTGAGCTTTGCGGCACAATCGGCCACATAATCCTTACCAGAGGAAGGCGGCACATCGCGGCCGTCAAGCAGAGCATGGATATAGACCTTTTTCAGGCCACGGCGCTTAGCGAGTTCCACCAATGCATACAAATGGGAATTGTGGCTGTGCACACCGCCGTCGGACAACAACCCAATCAAATGCAGAGCGGTCTTTTTCGCAATGGCATTGTCCACCGCAGAAATAAAAGCGGAATTTTCAAAGAAATTGCCATCTTGAATGGACTTGGTGATGCGGGTCAGCTCCTGATAAACAATACGGCCGGCGCCAATGTTGGTGTGTCCGACTTCGGAGTTCCCCATCTGTCCATCCGGCAGGCCAACGTCCATTCCGGATGCTCCGATCTGTGTAATCGGATTGCTGCCAAAGATACGGTCCAGATTAGGCTTATTGGCTGCTTTGATTGCGTTGCCGTAATCGCCAGCAATACCAAAGCCGTCCAAAATCATTAAAATCAGAGGTTTTTTACTCATGAGTTATTCGATCTCCTACTCTTTTCAAAACTGCAAGGGAATTAGCCCAAGGTAGCAGCCTTGACAATCTCCGCGAAATCTGCGGGTTTCAGGGAAGCGCCGCCGATCAGGCCGCCATCCACATCGGGCTGTGCCAAAAGCTCGGCTGCATTCTTGGCGTTCATGGACCCACCGTACTGAATGGTCATGCCGTTTGCAGCTGCCTCGTCGTAGAGGCCCTTCACGGTTTCACGGATGATCGCGCAGACCTCGTTGGCCTGTTCTGCGGTTGCAGTTTTGCCGGTTCCGATTGCCCAGACCGGTTCATATGCAATAATCACGCGGGAGAGCTCGTCCTTGCTCACACCTTGCAGAGCGATTTTGGTCTGCATTGCAACCAACTCTGCAGTGATGCCCTGCTCGCGCTGTTCCAAGTACTCGCCGACACAGAGAATCACGGTCAAACCATTGTCCAAAGCGGCGCGTACGCGCTTATTAACGGTGACATCCGTCTCGCCAAAATAAGTACGGCGCTCGCTGTGACCGATGATGACATATTTCACACCCATTGCGGTCAACATATTTGCAGAAATTTCTCCCGTATAAGCGCCGGAAGCTTCCCAGTGGCAGTTTTCTGCGCCTACACCGATGTTGGTGCCAGCGGTTGCCTCCAAAGCGGCGGCGAGGTCCACATACGGAACGCAAACGACCACATCGCAACCCGCATCAGCGACCAGAGGCTTGATAGCTTCGATCAGCTCTTTTGCCTCAGCAGGGGTCTTGTTCATCTTCCAGTTGCCGGCGATGACGGCTTTTCTCAGTGCTTTGTTCATGGATGTCTATCTCCTTTTATATGATAGTCAAAAAAGAAACCTCCGGAGGGGGCCGCACAGCCGGAACATAGCGTCCCGGGCAGGCGGGAATCCCCGCCGAAGGCGCGGATGCTCAAATTAGTCCTTATCGTTCAAGCAGGCAATGCCTGGGAGAACCTTGCCCTCCAGGAACTCGAGGGAAGCGCCGCCGCCTGTGGAGATATGGGTCATCTTATCCGCGAAGCCGAGCTTCTCGACTGCAGCAGCAGAATCGCCGCCACCAATGATGGAAATCGCGCCACTCTCTGCAACGGCTCTTGCAACAGCGATTGTGCCCTCAGCAAAAGCTTCCCATTCGGAAACACCCATCGGGCCATTCCATACCACCGTGCCAGCTCCCTTGACAGCCTCTGTGAACAGCTCGCGTGTCTTGGGGCCAATGTCCAGGCCCATCCAGCCGTCCGGAATGCGATCGGAATCGACAAGCTTGTGCTCGGTGTCGGGTTTATATTCCAAGCCGACAATATTGTCCACCGGAATCAGGAACTTGACGCCCTTTTCCTTGGCCTTCGCCATCGTATCCTTCGCGAGTTCGACCTTGTCGCTCTCACAGATGGAAGTGCCGATGGAATAACCCAGAGCATTCATGAAGGTGTAGGCCATGCCGCCACCGATGATGAGGGTGTCCACCTTGTCCAGCAGGTTGGTGATTACGCCGATCTTATCGGAAACCTTCGCGCCGCCCAGAATAGCGACAAACGGGCGCTTCGGCTCGGTGAGCGCGCCGCCCATGATGGTGATTTCCTTCTGAATCAGATAGCCGCAGACAGCCGGCAGGTAGTCGGCAACGCCAGCGGTCGAAGCATGCGCACGGTGCGCTGTGCCGAATGCGTCATTGACATAAATTTCCGCCAAGGAAGCAAGATCCTTTGCAAAAGCCGGATCGTTCTTTTCTTCTTCTTTGTGGAAGCGGACGTTTTCGATCATCTCGACTTCGCCGTCCTTCAGGGAAGCAGCGATGCTCTTTGCGCTCTCGCCAACAACATCCTTTGCCATTTTGACTTCCTGGCCGAGTGCCTTGGAAAGATATTCCGCAACCGGGGCCAGGGAATACTTCATGTTGAACTCACCCTTCGGGCGGCCCAGATGGGAGCAGAGGATCACCTTTGCCTTATGGTCAACCAGATATTTGATGGTCTTCATAGCCTCGTTGATGCGCTTGGGATCGGTGATATTGCCCTCTGCATCAAAGGGGACGTTAAAGTCGCAGCGGACGAGGACTCTCTTGCCCGCTACGTCGATGTCTTCGACAGTTTTTTTATTGAGGTAATTCATAACGTTTGCGCTCCTTTATTTGAATTTTCAGAGTCTCCTACGCTTGTTTTTCAGTATACAATAAATGGGAATTATTTTCAAGAGAGAAGGCCTGATTTTTGCGGGGTGTACAGCCGTTTTCCGGCGCCTTTTGTCAATCCCACGAGAGGCGGTGCAGCTGCCCCGCGCACAGGAGATTTGGATAATTCCACTGCCGCAATACTTCATAGACGCCTATCGCTACAGAATTCGAAAGGTTTAGACTGCGCGCGTCCGGGTTGTTCAGCATAGGGATACGTACGCAGGATTCCGGGTGCTGCAAAAGAAGCTCTTCCGGCAGACCGGCGGTTTCCTTGCCAAAGACCAGATAACAGCCGTCTGGGTATGAAATATTGGAATGGATGTGCTGTGCCTTTGTGGAAAAATAGAAAAAATTGCCGCTGTTTTGGCTGAAAAAATCGGAAAGACTATCGTAATAGGTGATGTCCAAAAGATGCCAGTAGTCCAGACCCGCACGCTTGAGCTTTCGGTCGTCAATTTTGAACCCCATGGGCCCGACCAGGTGCAGCCGAGCGCCGGTTGCAGCACAAGTGCGTGCAATGTTGCCGGTATTCTGCGGTATTTCTGGTTCGACCAGTACAATGTTCAGTGTTGCCATGTGTAATTCTCCCCCGGGATATGCCCGATTTCAGTTTTGTTTTTATGCATGGCCATTATACCATCAATCGCCGAAAATCTCAAAATTATGTAGAAAATCCGGAAGCAAACGGAACCGATATTCAACCGCAAGGAGGGGAAAATAATGCGGGGAAACTCCCTGATCGAATTATTGGAAAAATGGAATGCAATTTGGAGGTCGTATATGATGTATAAGGAAACGATGGGCTTTGTCAAAGGAATCGGCGCAGGCATTGTGGCCAGTGTTGCCGTAGCAGCGGTAGGTAGCCAGATGATGAAGAACAACCGCCACCTGCGCCGGGACGCACACCGCGCTATGCACGCAGTCGGCAATGCAATGCAAAATGTAGAACACATGTTCAAGGCGTAAGAATGGTATTCCAGGCATAAAAGTACCTTTGATTTACTTTGTAAAGTTTGGAATGGAATTTCTTACAGCGCATGAACACAAAGTGGAAAGAGGGTGTCCCCAAACTGCGAATGGTTCGATTCAAAGGAAGGGGACATCCTCTTTCTATTTAAAAATGTTTGAATTTCTAAAAGAAGAGGGTATCCTTAAGTCATTTTGTGACTTTTGGGACACCCTCTTCTTCCTTGTTTAGATTGTTGGGACTGCTTTTAAACAGAAGTGGATACCCGATAGGCTTTGTACTCCCGATGAAAATGGTAGCCCAACTTTTGAGCCAGGGAGAGGGATTCCCGATTGGCTGCATCCCAACTGGGATAGAGCCCTCGCTGTATGCACTCTAAAATCAATGTAGCAGCACATGCAGTTGCCAATCCTTTGCGCCGGTATGACGGTTTTGTATCAATCTCTACCTCAATTCCACCTTTATAATAGGAATGGGAAGTAGCGCCACACACAAGTTGGTTTCCATCGTAGGCGGCGATTCCTATTCCGTGTTCCTGGAAAGCGGAATACGTGGGAAACCAGGCGCAAAGATGGGAGGACCACTCCTCCTTTTGGCTCGTTAAATAGGTGGAGAGATCAAAGGGGGAGATTCGATAGTTTCCCTGAGGCGGCACAGCTTGGCGTTGCAAAGTATCCAGATGAAAGGCCGTGGCTTCTTTGCAAAGGGAATATCTTTGCACGGGGAATTGTTTTCCAGTATGTACATGTTCTATTACGGGCTCCCAAATTGTTTGAAGAGGAATGATGTAGCACCATGGGTGAGAATAACCGTCGGGTAGAACAGCGGCTAATTCTTCTGCTACGGGTGAATCAGGGTTTCCGGACAGAAAACAAAAGTCGGTGGTACAAATTTTGGCTGCGGTTGGTGCTTCCAGGCGGTCTGCCCAGGCATCTCCCATACATCCTTCCAAACAGGAACGAATCAGCGTATGATCCGAGGCGGAGAACAGCGGGGCAATACAGTGCATTTTATCTTTGGGAACTTGAATCATCATAAACCTCCCAATCAAATAGAATTCTTTAACAGAATATGTAAAACGCCGCTGTTTGGAACGCCCAAAAAAACATCAGAAAGAAAAAGATCGTGAGATACTCCGGGACCAAGAAAACAAAAGGAATACCATTGTAATCGTCAGATCCGCTTTTATGGGAGAAAAAAGACGCCTTCCATGATCCCGCAGAACGCCTTGCGGAACCGCTGCGAAACCTGTATAATAACCTTAACTTCACCTTTATATAAATGGAAAGTAGACACTTTCCCGTCAAGGAAGGACAAACTATGCAAAGCGAAACAGACATCCTTTATTATGCCGTTTACCACAGGGACTACAATGGACCATCTGCCAAGCCGTCTCTGCTGAGTTTGGCACGACAGGAATATTTTACGCAGGGCAAGGCCGTATCTGTACGGGAAGAACATTTGGATTCCGGTAGGAAAGCAGTATATCGGGGTAAATTGAGCAGGCATCATTTTACGTGGACTGTCAAGTGCGATGGGAAGCTTATTCAGCAGGCCTTCCGAGGTGAGCGTGGATATGAGCTGGTCCATTTTGATGAGCGCGGAGAACCTACCAGCAAGGCACGGTTTTCGTTGGACTTGTGCTGGCAAGGGACGGCCTATTATATGAATGGCCGCAGAGACCAACTTCCAGTTGCTATTTTGTCGCCGGTCAGTGGGGGGATACTTCTGACGGAGTGGAATCCGGACAGCGGCAAATACAACCGGGTTCTGCTGGTTCCCTGTCTTTTGCGACGGGGGAGTGCAGAACAAAGTTTGGCGAATACTCGGTTAGGGGAACCGCGTATATGGGCGGAAACCTCTCAAGGGGACTTTTGTTATTGTACGGAGGAAGAGGCGGCTCTACGTACTTCATTGATGGAAGGCCCGGCCGGGGTGGTCCCAGAGGATCTTGTTCTTCGTCCGGAAACCTCCGAGTCTATCGAGGAAGAGGAGCCGTTCTTTGCGGGTTTTTCCTATATTGCCAACGACTCCGAGCCGGAGGAGATGGAGGGCTTGCAGGATTTCTCCGGGGAAAGTCCTGCGGAGGAACAACAAGCGGAGGCATCGATGGTGGAGACTCCATCTGCGGCGTTACAGGACGATTATGCTGCGGATCATGAGCTATTTTGCGCTGGGCAGGATGCCACACATCCAAAACGATGGGGAACTGCTTGTCCCTCTGCTTTTGGAACACATGGGGAGCACGATGCCCAAGACGAGACGTTTCCTCTCCCTGTATTGAATTCAGGACTTTCCCAGCTCTTAAAGCTGGTGCAGGCGGAACTGAAAGCGCAAGAGCAAAAGGAGCAAGAGGCGCCTATACCGGATCAGACTTCCGCAGAGGATGCTTTTGAAGAGGTGATGCGCCCTCCGCACGCGGAACGATATGCGGTGGCAGCAAAAAACCGGCACGGAATCGTGGTCCATGCACCGGAGCTGAAGCCAAAATCTTTAAAAGGAATGGAGAATACATCCAGCGGGGAGAAAAAGCCCGCTGCAATACCGGTCAAACGAATCATCATTAGCTCAGAAGAAAGTTATGCTTATTTTGGCGAATTGCTAAACGGTATGCGCGAAGGAGACGGACGCACGGAAATGTCGAACGGGCATACGGCATATGAAGGAGGTTACCACGAGGACAAACGCGACGGATTTGGAACCTATTATTATAAGTCTGGGAAGCTTTGTTATGTGGGGCATTGGAAGGACAACCTGCGCCATGGATCGGGAATCTCGTTCAATTCCCGGGATGGTTCTATTTTTGTTGGAAAATGGCGTGACAATGTTCCGACCGGCAGTGGAACGGCGTTTGATGCAGAAGGAAATCTGTTGTACACGGGCGGCTGGAAGGATGGCAAGCGCGATGGACATGGAACGGAATATCGAAATGGAGCCGTCCTCTATACAGGAGAATGGAAAGAGGACCTCCGCCATGGCCGGGGGACATTGACTTTGGAAAATGGGACGGTGATTACCGGTATTTTTGAGAATGGGAAGGTCCAGGGCTTGGATGATATATGATGGAACATGGGGGTGAGCCGTTATGCAGTGGCTCGAACTACATAATGTAGAATACGGGGAGTGTATTGTCCTCGGGGGAGCCCACCACGACATTCTTATGGTGGATTGCGGCAGCATCAATCAGAAGATACGCGAGGGGAATTTGGATTTCAGCGATTATGTAGACCCAACTTTAATGGAACGTTATTCTGCTTGCTCAGGGCGTGCGTTTTTGCTGACTCATTATCATCGGGACCATCTCTGTGGGCTCTATCAGATGTTAGCGAAACGCGGCGGTTATTTCGACCGCATTCTGTTGCCGGTTTCCCCGGCAGATACACATGGGAGGCATTTGCTGCTGGATTTTGCGTTGTTTGTCTATGCGTTTTTGCCACGGCAAAGCGATTATGCGCAAGTCAATTTGAGTGCGCTCCGCATTTTTAGCCGGGTTGCGAAGAGCGCGGGAGCGGATCGAATCTACCCAATTGCAGCCGGCTCCAGTTTTTTATTTGATGATGTAACCTACGATGTGCTTTGGCCGGACCGGGAGGGGTATCCTTTTTCTGACCTCTTCGCATCAGCGGTCGAACAATTGAATGTGTGTCTTGCTTCGCCGTTTTTGCCGGAGGTAGCCCAGCATTTTTTGGAGTTGAAGGCACGTTATGGGAAAGCTTATCATCTATGTTGTCAATCCGTCCCCTTACAGGCAGAAAAGATCGCACGGCTGGATGCCCTCTTGGAACAAGTTGACCTCCTGGTTCCGGAACTGCAGCTTTTGCCAACCGCCCCGGACATTGTGCAGATTTTGACAGACCCGGCCACCACCACCGCTTATTCCGATGAACTGAACACGGCCAGCGTCATCTTTCACAACCGCCGTACCAGTGAAGCCAGTCTTGACGACATCCTTATGACGGGTGATGCGGCCCCTGAGAGTTTTGACGCCATTGCGGACCGTCTCTATCATGACTATTATATTGTAAAGGCGCCGCATCATGGAACAGCAAGTCATTGGAGCCATTGGCTTTCAGAGATAGCCGCTTCCCATATTCTCATCAGCAACGGGGAGTATCAGAAGGGTGGGAAAATTGCATCGGAATATGTGGATTTACCTGCGGTGAAACATTGTACAAACTGTGCGGCCTGTTCCTGGTATGCCTCCAGCGGTTGTTCCTGCAATCGGGTAGCTTGCTGCTACGATTTGCCCATGGGCGCAGGACTGACCATCAAGTGTCCACGATGCCGTGAGCGGAAAGGTACCGCGCCGTGCGGAATTTATATTGTTTCGCACGGGGGAGAACGCGCATGTCTGTGCGATGATCTCCCGGTTCAGCCAGGCTTATAAATCGGGAAAAGGCAAAGAAAGCGGCGTTGGCAAAACCCTGCCAAGGCTGCCAATATTTTAGAGCAAACGCTGCCAAAACAACAAAAACCTAGGATTCATGCGGCTTTTTCGCATAAAAATCCGAAAAATATTGTGATTTCCGCACTTGACATTGCGAAATAAATATCTTATAATCCAAGTAACATATGAGGGACGCATATGCGGGTTGTCTTTCTAGCGCCATCTAGGAGGGGCCTCCCCCATACCGTCTTAGTCAAGGGCTAATCCTGTTAATGTCCGTGACGTTCATTATGTTCATTTCTCTTAAGGCATGCGCAAATACGCAAACCACGATTTTTAAGGAGGACAAAAAGGATGAGAAAAATTACAGGAAAAGCTCTCGCAACAGTGCTCGCAATGGCATTGATTACGTCTAGCTTTTCGGGAACTTTTGCTTTCGCAGCATCCAAGACTGAGAAGGCTGGCAGCGTGTCGCTGGTGAACTCTGATAATGATGAGATCACTTTGGTAAAAGATACCGATGACGCAAACAATTATAAGTTTGATCTTATTAATTTTATCGGCGGCGTAGAGTTGACGACTGCGGATAAAGAAGAGTCTATTACAGTAACCGATGAAGACGATCTTTCTTTCCGTCATGCAAAGGGCGATAGCCTGATTTCTGTTAAAGATGGTAAGGCTAGAGTTAAGACCGATAAGACTGGTACTGAAACCATTATGGTTTATGCAGAAGGCGAGATTACCCGCGACGATAAAGATGTCACATTGAAGGGCCAGATCGAAATTACTGTTAATGTAGTGAAGAATGGTACTCTGTTTGTTGGCATTGTTGGCGAACCAGAAGGTGAGACCGGTAATGAAATTCCAAATTTGGAAGTTTCTTACAATGATCTCAATACCAAAGAGGTAGGTGTGTATAGGGCAACTTCGGAAGCTCAGGCAAAGGATAGCAAGACGGACGGTTTGAGAGCTACCTATGAGCTGGTAACGACTGTTGATGGCTATGATGAGAAAGGTGATCCGACAGGTGATCCGGTTCGCATTGAGGGCAGCACCAACAATAGATTTGAGTTGGAGAAGGCTGAAGATGGCGAGTCCGTTACTACTATGACAAACAAGGGCAAGGGCCCTGGCACCTTGAAGTTTACCATTAAGAGCGGCGGTAGTAAGAACTCTGATGGTGAATGGAAATTCAATGAAACAGAGGATACAACTACTGCAACCGTTCTGAAGAGAATTGATGTTACTGCGAATACGACTATCGATAAAGATGGTAGCAGCACAGATATTACTCCTATTCCTGATGGAATGAATGCTGACAGTAATGTGTCTGGCTATGACATTAGAGTGCTGGAAAACGGAGGCAAGTATGCAAATGTTTCCGTTACTGGCAGTGCAAGTGTTGGCGAAATCAAAAATGCTAACGAAGTAAACATCGAAGATAAGGCCAAGGTTGGTGACATTACCGACGCAAGTGGAAAGGTTGCTATTTCTGGCGGTACTGTTGGTGTCGTAGATGTTAAACAGGATGTTTCGGTAAGCGATGGCCGTGTAACTTCTATTGAAGCTGATGGCGACATTGATCTTACTGGCGGCACAGTAAGCGGAGATGTTACGACTGATAAGAGTGTAACTATTGATGCGGAAGATGATGACATCAATACAGTTGTTTCTGGCACAATTGAGGCTCAGAACATTACTGTTGATTCCAGCAGTGAAGATGGTCAGGTTCAGTTGGCAAATGTTTTGCTGAAGGATGATGGCGAAATTACTCTGAAGGGTGACAATGTCAGTATTGCAAAGTTGGATTGTGCTTATAAGGGTAATGTTACCTTTGAAGGCTTCGAAGGTAAGCTGCCGAGCCTTTTGAACGCTCAGGATGTTACAGTCGACGAAGATACAAATGTTGTAGTTGAAGGCCCGGTTGTCATTGATTCCTTGGATATTGCCGATGGCGGTTCCATTGAATTCAGAGATACTGTCGAGGTTGCAAGCATTTCTGGCGATGGTAAATTGGTTGTTGCCGCTGATAAGCTGTATGTAACTGATAGCATTTCCGGTGATGTAAAGCTCAGACTTGCTGGTTCCAATGTTAATGTTGGTGATGTAGCTTATAGAGCAGCTAAGGATGTTGGCTCTGTCGATGCTTTCGATGGTGTTGGATTTACACTCGAAAGAAAGTCTGTTGATACGAAGTCTGATTCCTTCCTCGTAAAGAGCGTTTCCTTCGCAGGTGTTGCTCTGGACAAGAGCGAAGTTACCATTGCTAAGGGCTTCTCTGACACTGTAACTGTTTCTAACTATCCGGCAAGCACTTCTCTGCCGGCGGGCGCTTCCGTTGTTTGGGATTACAGCGACGCTGACAAGGACGTGTTCGAGATTACTGCAGACGGCGCAACTCTGACCATTAAGGTTAAGGAGTATGACGACGTTTATGCAACTTCCAACAGCTTTGATCTGTATGCAACAGTTGTTGATTCCGACGGCGATGCACTCGAGGATTATGATTCCGCAGTTTGCACCGTAACTGCAATTCCGGAAGTTGTTGTTTCCAGCGACCTGTCCGGTATTGTTGAGGTTCCGCAGGGCTCCACGAAGGACTTCGTTGTGAACTCTCAGGTTGAGGCTCCTGTTACCATTGGTACTGGCAACGTTGCTGTTCACGCTCTGAAGACTCCGTTCGCGAACGGCCAGGCTACCTATACCATCAAGGCTACTGGCGAAGTTGGCACCACCGCTGGCGTTTATGCTACGGTTCCTGGCCAGAACGCTGTGAAGCTCTTCATCATCAAGGTTACTGCTCCGGTTGTGACCTCTGATACGACTGTTGACTTTGATCTGACTGCTGGCAGCCGCTATGTCTTCAAGATCACTGCTCCGTCCGCTCCGGCATTCACGGTTGGCAACGGCGCTGTTCTGAAGACCCAGGCTGGCAAGATCGTTGGCAATGACTACTATTTCGCAGTCTATGCTATCGGTTCTGCAGGCCAGAGCACTGGCGTGTATGTCAATGGCGTGAAGGTCTGCACGGTTACCGTGAAATAAGATCTTTCGAGATTGACGATTTAAGTTTATAAGTATAGCTATTTGAATCTTTCGATAGTTGTATTTGCGCGGCAGCGGTTCGGGTATTTACCCGGGCCGCTGCTTTTTTATGTAATCGTTTCAGATAGAGGTATTATCTATCAAGATGGCTTTGACGAAATTATTCCGAGAAGGCTTTATAGAGTGTTACGTTATGATATACGTTTTGTTGATGTAGCCGCATAGTTTTGTGAATTCTAACAACAATAAGTAGGATGTAATCATTCATAGAAGATGAATTTATTGTCGAACGGTAGATTTCAGTCAATCTTATTTATTTGTCCAATACTTTTTTTGGTATTTATTCTTTGATATAGAATAATTAGTCACCGGTTTTGCACAGAAGTGGACAAGATTTACAATCTTGTATGGATTTTTTTTAAATATATTGACAATTTGTTGAAAAAGCTATAATATAAATACTACATTAACAGAATGTTCACAGTTACAGTTTGTTACTATAACAAAAGAGATGGCCGAAGAAAGTGGTGATGAAATGCAGATTATAAAGGGAATCGCGGCCTCCAATGGCATTGCGATCGGTAATCTGAAGCTCTGTGTGAAGTTAGATGATAAAATCGTAAAACAGCCGATCACTGACGTGGATGCAGAGCTAAAGCGTGTTGAATCCGCGAAGGAGGAAGCAGAAGCAGCGCTAAACCAGATTTATCTCGACGCTCTAAAACGTGTGGGCGAAGAGAACTCAATGATCTTTCAGATCCACATTATGATGTTGCAAGACGATGATTTCTTTGATGCGATTCAAGATTGTATTAAAGATGAAAAAGTGAATGCGGAGTATGCTGTATGGCAAGCTGCGCAACAGTTCTCTACAATGTTTGCCCAAATGGATGACGAATATATGCGTGCACGGAGTGCAGATGTCATTGATATTTCCAAGCGGCTGCTCGGTTGTCTTAACCCGGCGCTGGAGAGCGGCTTGGACAGTTTAAAAGAGGAAGCGATTGTAGCTGCTTCAGATTTGATGCCTAGCGAAACTGTTCAGATGGACAAAACTAAGGTACTTGCATTTGTTACAGAGCAGGGTTCCAAAAGTTCACATTCTGCAATTCTTGCCCGCACGATGGGAATTCCTGCGGTGGTGGGGTTGTGTGATGCATTTACCCATCTGAAGGACGGAGTGACAACCATTGTAGATGGAACTTCTGGCGATGTGATTGTAGAACCGGATGAAAATACCCTGAAAGAGTATAAGGAAAAACGAAATGCTTTCCTACAACATCAGAAAGACTTACAACTATTAAAAGGTACAAAAGCTGTAACGAAGAGTGGAGTAGAGATAGAAATTAATGCAAACATCGGCCACCCAAGTGATGTAGAGATGGTCATCGAGAATGATGCGGATGGTATCGGCCTGTTTCGTAGTGAATTTCTATATATGGAAAGTGATGATTTTCCGACTGAGGAACAGCAGTTTGAGGCCTATAAAAGTGTGTTAGAAGGCATGGGCGGCAAGCGTGTGATTATTCGGACTTTAGATTTGGGTGCGGATAAACAGGTCCCTTATTTAAACATCCCCAAAGAGGAAAACCCTGCGATGGGTTACCGTGCAATACGAATCAGTCTGGATCGTAAGGAACTCTTCATTACACAGCTACGGGCTTTGGTTCGGGCTTCTGCTTTTGGAAAGCTTGCAATTATGTTCCCTATGATTACTTCTGTCGAGCAGGTTCAGGAGATCAAGGATTTACTGGAAAAGGTAAAAGCCGACTTAAAGGCAGAAGGGATTGCCTTTGCGCCAGATTTTGAAATTGGCATTATGATTGAGACACCGGCTTCTGTTATTTTGAGCGATTTATTGGCGAAAGAGGTGAACTTCTTCAGCGTCGGTACAAATGATTTGACGCAGTATACCCTTGCAGTGGATCGTATGAATCCACAGATTTCTTCCATGTATGATCCACGCCATCCGGCTGTTCTTCGCATGATTCAAATTGCAGCAGAAAATGCGCAAAAGGCTGGTATTTGGATTGGTATTTGTGGTGAGTCTGCGGGAGATACCGAACTGACGAAATTCTATATGGATATTGGGATCAATGAGCTTTCTGTGACCCCAGGCATGGTCTTGGAGCTGCGCCGAACAGTGCAGCAGCTTGATTAAGGTAGAAACCGGGAAAGGGACCCGGTTTGTATGAATTAATTTTTTCGAGGAGGTAAAATTATGCAAAAGGTCCTTGCAAAGCTTCAAAAGCTTGGAAAAGCTTTGATGCTTCCAGTTGCCTGCTTGCCTGTAGCAGGTATCTTGATGGGAATCGGTTACATGATCGATTCCAATGTTATGTCCGGGCTGGGAGACCCGAATGTCATTGCTTTCTTCTTGGTTAAAGCTGGTGGAGCAATTATCGACAACATGCCCATTCTGTTTGCAATCGGTGTTGCAATCGGTTTGAGCGACGACCATGAAGGTACATCTGCACTTGCTGGCCTGGTATCTTGGTTGATGGTCCAGCAGATTTTGAACCCCAGCATCGTAGCAGTTCTGACCGGAGCGGAAGCTGACGCAGCTTTCTCCAAGGCAAACAACCAGTTTATCGGTATCATCTGCGGCGTTGTTGGCGCACTTTGCTACAATCGTTTTAAGAATACGAAGTTGCCGGAGGCGTTGTCCTTCTTTAGTGGCAAACGTTCGGTTGCAATTGTTACTGCGCTTGTCAGCGTTGTAGTCGGCTTGATCTTCTTCTTTGTCTGGCCGGTGGTTTACAATGCTCTGGTTTCTTTCGGCGAGGCTATCATCAGCTTGGGCGCAATCGGCGCTGGTATCTACGGCTTCTTCAACAGATTGTTGATTCCGGTCGGCCTGCACCACGCTCTGAACTCTGTGTTCTGGTTTGATGTTGCTGGTATCAACGATATTGCAAACTTCTGGGGCGGCACAGGTACTCCTGGTGTCACCGGTATGTACATGTCCGGTTTCTTCCCGGTAATGATGTTCGGTCTGCCTGGCGCAGCCTTGGCAATGTATCATACTTCAAAGCCCGGCAAGAAGAAGATTGCTGGTGGTATCCTGTTCTCTGCTGCACTGTGCGCATTTATCAGTGGCGTAACGGAGCCTCTGGAGTTCTCCTTCATGTTCCTTGCTCCTGCTCTTTATGTGATTCATGCAGTGTTGACTGGTATCTCCATGGCGGTTATCGCAGCACTTCCGATCCGTGCAGGCTTTAACTTCAGTGCAGGTTTTGTGGATCTGTTCTTCAGCTCTTGGGTTCCGCTCGCACAGAATCCGTGGCTGTTGATCCCAATTGGCATTGTAGTTGGCGTAATTTACTACATCGTTTTCCGTTTTGTCATTGTGAAATTCAACCTCAAGACCCCGGGCCGTGAGGATGATGATGACGAAGAATCCGAAGGCTTCTCGAAGCTGGTAAAGGACCAGGGCTATGATGGCCTTGCTAAGAAATATGTTGATGTCCTGGGCGGCAAAGAGAACATTAAGGAAATCGAGTCCTGCATCACCCGCATTCGTCTGGTACTGAAGAGCAATAAAGACCTTGATGAAAAGGCAATCAAGGCTTTGGGCGCATCCGGTGTCATGAAGGCTGGCGATCAGGTCACACAGGTCATCGTCGGCACAAAGGCAGAAGCTCTTGTTGAAGCGATGAAGAAATATCTGTAATCAGGCTTTTTCGTTTCAATGACTATGTAAAAGGCAGCAGTCTCCCTCCTGGTCGTCAGGGAGACTGCTGTTTTCAGATGGATTTAAGACGATTTTTCAGGGACACTAAAGAAATAGAGCCATACTTGGAAGTGTGTGGTATCGGTCGTTTTCTTCAGAGCCACTTATAGAAATGATCGAAAGAGATCCATTTGCTTTATAAAAGCGCTATCTGAATATCCACGTTAGAATTGGAGGTATATATTCCATGGGATTGTTTGGTAAAAAGGAAAGCAAAATTGTAGCACAACAGACGGGAAAAGCCGTGCCGATTACAGAGGTGCCCGATCCAGTGTTTTCTGACAAGGTTTTGGGCGACGGCATTGCGATTATCCCGACCAGCAATACGGTGTTGGCGCCGATTTCCGGCACAATTGCCCAGGTAGCACATACTTTCCACGCGGTTGGAATTGAAGCGGACGATGGTACGGAGGTGCTGGTACACCTGGGGATCGACACCGTGAAACTCAATGGGGAAGGTTTTACCTGCCATGTAAAGGTGGGAGATCACGTAAATGCCGGTGATAAATTGATGGATATGGATATTGAGGCCATCGCAGCAAAAGGGTTTAAGACCATTTCTCCCTGTATTATTACAACAACTGATGATCTAAAAAATATGGATTGCATTACAGGAGACGTGACGGCAGGAGAGACAACCGTTATAACGTACAAGAAAAAGTGAAAAAATTTCACTAGCCCCCGAAAACTAATTGTTTTTGGGGGCTTATTTATTATCATTTTGTGCTATAATATTTGAGGAATTTTGAACAGAACAATTTGGGCAATAATATGTTTAAGCGATATAAAAATCAAGATTATATGGCTTATGATATTGCGTATAGAAATTCCTGGCTAGGTTTGATGTTTTGTAAAAGCGAATTAGGACACTAGATTTAGGGTGATGCATAAAGTCATGGCGGCAAAGCAGGAAAAAGATCGATCAAGTTCTTCTGAAATTGTAGCGATATTGGATTTTTATCAATCCGACCTACACAAAGAGGCAAAAAGAATTTTAGAAGATCAAATTCGTACAGAGGAGGCCGTGCTCTGCGCGGAACAGCGAATCTGGCATGCAGCAGATTGGCTGCGATTACAACCTATAGAAAATTTAAAAGCATTGATTTTAATTGTAGCGCGTAATGCTGCAAAATCTTTGCAAAAGACTGGGGACTATAATTTCAATCCGCTGGGAGAAAATCAAGATGTGATCTTGCGCGAATTGGAAAAGAAGACCTTTCCCCATTTACCGAAATTGCGGTCCAATTATCAGGATGTTATTGTTTTGAAGTATTATTATGAGTTGCCAAATCATGCGATTAGCGAACTTTTAGGGATCTCAGAAAAGAATGTTCAGATTCGAATCTTCCGGGCAAAACAACGGATTCGTGAGTTTATTGAGCATGAAGCGTATTTATAATTAATCCTTAAGGTATTTTTTTGTTTTTATATACAGTTGGTTTATAATTTGCAATTTACTCACTCTTTTCCATGATAATGCATCAATATAATAGATTTTATATAGAATTTCATATGTCTTTTCCTAAAATAACAATATGGAAAGAAAGACCAGACAAATATAATATTTTCTTGTTATTTTTAATACATATCGTATATATTATGTAGAAATATGCAAATTGGAAAGAGGTGTTTTTCTAAAAAAACTGAAAAGACATGGTTATTTATAGGAGTTAGAACAAACGATATAGATGGGAATAATTGCTATTATGCATTTTTATGACGAAGAACTTGCAAGAGTAGAATCAACTATGGGATAAAATAGAGAGAAATATGCATACAGATTGGCATTCTTTCTGTGATTATTCCCGTATTTTCTGTTAAGGACGTTGGATAAAAAGAGGAAAAATGAAAAAAAAAGATTGGAACTTGCATTATGTATATAAATTTGTTATAATAAATAACATTGATAGGGCACGTCCATGGGTGGAGGTGTCCTATTCATCGTTATATAGCAACAAATCCTATTGAATTATGGAAATTTGTGTGCTACAATAATAAAATATTAATATTTTATTCCATTTTTCGACAGATTTTCTGTAGAAAATGTGGAGCGCGACCGGTTGTTTTGGTGTAGAGTACTGAATCGTCGGTTTTGTTTGGGAGAGCAGACGGAAATTGGACGATTTCCGCAAAATGTGTTTTTTACATTTTGCACATCGGACGAAATGCAAAACGAAGGCAGCAAAACTTTTAGACTAAGGAGTGGCAGGCATTGGCAAAGTACGTATGTAAGCGTCTCGGTTACGCAATTTTGACTATCTTTTTAATCTCTGTCATCACATTTACACTGATGAACCTGATCCCCGGTGGACCATTTTTGAGTGAAAAAGCGGTAACCCCCGCGACCCAGGCCGCTTTGGAAGAGAAATATGGCCTGAATGTCTCGAAGCCCGAACAGTATATCAATTATATGAGCGGGCTTTTGCAGGGCGATCTCGGCGTATCTCTGAAACAAAAGGGAAGAACGGCAAACGACATTATCTTCTCAACCTTCCCAGTCTCTGCCCGTCTGGGTGGCATTTCCATTTTGGTGGCACTAGTAGTCGGCGTGAGCCTCGGTTCTGTTGCTGCGATGTGCAGAGGAAAGTGGGGTGATCAGCTGATTATGGTCGTTTCCACGCTGGGGATTGCGGTGCCAAGCTTTGTTGTGGCGACCACGCTTATGAAAGTTTTTGGTGTAGAACTAAAATGGCTGCCTACCATGGGGTTATCAACCCCCATCCACTATATTCTCCCAGTATTTACTCTTGCCTTCTATCCAATGGCTTATATTACGCGTCTGATGCGCTCCAGTATGTTGGATGCCTTGAATCAGGATTATATTCGTACAGCCCGTGCGAAAGGCGTAAGCAAGTTCAAAATGCTTTTTAAACACGCACTGCGTAATGCAATTATTCCGATTATCACTTATGCCGGCCCATTGTTGGCGTTTACGGTTTCCGGAAGCTTTGTTGTAGAAAAGATTTACAACATTCCTGGTCTCGGCCGTGAGTTTATCAACTGTATCACCGGGCGTGACTATCCCATGGTGATGAGCACCACCATTTTCTTGGCGACATTGCTTGTTTTGATGAATGTGGTTGTGGATATCCTCTATAAGATAGTGGACCCACGAATCAAACTGAAATAAGAAGGGAGAGACGTTCCAATGGAGGATATTAAGCTGAAAAAGAACCCGTTAAGTCTCCAGCTTGACCCGGACGATTTTCTCCCGGCGAGCGACGAAGAAAAGAGACAATTGGATGTTATGCGCGAGAGCACAACCTTTTGGAGGGATGCGCTGAAGCGTTTTAGCAAAAATAAAGTGGCAATGGTGGCGGCCGTGGTCATTCTATTGGTCGTTATCTGTGCGTTTATTGTGCCAAACTTTTATCCATATGAATACGATCAGCAAATCCGTGGCAGCGAAAACCTGTGGCCCATGGAGTATTCCGAAGAGGAACAGGCGTTGATCGCCTCTGGCGAAAGCGTATTCCCCCACATCTTTGGCACAGACAAGCTTGGCCGCGACTTGGGGATTCGTGTATTGACAGGCGCCAGAGTTTCGCTTTTGGTCGGCTTGGTGGCAAGCGCTCTGGTCTTGCTGATCGGCTCCATCTATGGCTCGGTTGCAGGCTATTTCGGTGGAAAAGTGGACTTGATTATGATGCGTATCGTTGACATCATCTACTCGGTCCCAGATATTTTGATTATCATTCTATTGCAGGTTACTTTAAAAGCCCCACTACAGACATTGTTCGACAGCAGTCCCGTTTTTGATGGACTTAACCGTGTGGGCGTCGGTTTAATTAGTATTTTTATCACGTTTAGTTTGCTGTACTGGGTAAGTATGGCCCGTATCGTTCGTGGCCAGGTGATGACTTTAAAGGAGCAGGAGTTCGTCACGGCGGCAAAAGCGCTGGGGGCTTCGAATGGCAGAATCATCCGTAAACATCTGCTCCCGAACTGCATTGGTACCTTGATTGTAACGGCTACACTGCAAATTCCTTCTGCGATTTTTACAGAAGCCTTCTTGAGCTTCCTGGGACTCGGCGTTGCGGCTCCTATGGCAAGTCTTGGTTCCCTTGCATCGGATGCGATCAACAGTATCAATTCGTATCCATACCGATTGTTTATTCCGGCCGCTGCCATCAGTATTATTATTTTGGCATTTAACCTGTTTGGTGATGGCCTGCGCGACGCATTCGACCCGAAGCTGAAGAAATAGGAGATTTTAAGATGAATACAGATACCTTACTCAATATAGAAGATCTCCATGTTTCCTTTTTCACCCCCGCTGGCGAGGTAAAAGCCGTTACAAGCGTAACCTATAGCATGAAGCACGGCGAGGTGCTTGGAATCGTTGGAGAATCCGGAAGCGGAAAAAGCGTTTCTGCCTATTCCTTGATGGGAATTATCGCGGAACCGGGCAAGATCGTGGGGGGAACCATTGCATTCAATGGTCACGACCATGTGGAAAAAATGACGGAAAAGGAATTCCGTAAGATGCGCGGAAGCGAAATCAGCATCATTTTCCAGGACCCGATGACCTCGTTGAACCCTGTGTATACCATTGGAAACCAACTGATGGAGATGCTTCGTCTTCATACAACAAAAACCAAAAAGGAATGCTGGGACCGCGCGGTGGAATTGCTGGGCTTAGTCGGTATGAACGAACCGGAAAAGCGTATGAAGCAGTATCCGCATGAGTTTTCCGGCGGCATGCGTCAGAGGGTGATGATCGCAATGGCGCTTGCCTGCGAGCCAAAGTTATTGATTGCGGACGAGCCGACAACTGCTTTGGATGTGACCATTCAGGCGCAGATTTTGGACCTAATGGTTGAACTTAAGAAGAAAATCAATATGTCCGTCATTATCATTACCCATGATTTGGGCGTCGTTTCAGATGTCTGTGACCGCATTGCGGTCATGTATGCCGGTAAAATTGTTGAGATCGGATCAACGGACGATATTTTTTATCATCCGAAGCATTGTTACACGCTTGGCCTGCTCAAGTCCATTCCAAAGATCAATGAGGACGAACATGAGCGTTTGGTGCCAATTGAAGGCACACCGGTTGACTTGCTCAATCCTCCGGCGGGATGTCCCTTTGCATCGCGCTGTGATAAGTGCATGAAGATCTGTCTGCGAGAGATGCCCCCTTATACAGAGATTTCGGAGGGCCATATCAGTGCCTGCTGGTTGATTCAGAAGGAGCAGATGGAAAAAGCAAAAGCCGAAGGGGGAAAGAGCAATGAGTGAAAAGCTATTGGAGGTACAGCACCTCCAGCAGTATTTTCCCGTTAAGGGCAAGTTGTTCCACAAAACCTACGTGCAGGCGGTGGACGATGTCAATTTCCACATCAATAAAGGGGAAACCTTTGGCTTGGTAGGAGAATCCGGCTGTGGGAAAACGACGACGGGTCGCACCATTTTACGCTTGTATGAGCCAACGGATGGAAAAATCATTTATAAAGGTGAGGACATCACTCACGTGGATTTTGCCCCATACCGCAAGAAGATGCAGATTGTTTTTCAGGACCCGTATGCTTCCTTGGATGCGCGTATGACGGTTGGCGATATTGTCGGCGAACCGATCGATATTCACAAGCTCGCCAATAGCAAACAGGAACGCCATGATATGATTTTGGCGTTGCTAGAGCGGGTTGGCCTCAACTCTGAGCATGCCAACCGCTATCCACATGAATTTTCCGGTGGACAGAGGCAGCGAATCGGCATTGCGCGCGCACTGGCTGTCAACCCGGAGTTTATTGTCTGCGACGAGCCGATTTCTGCACTGGACGTTTCTATTCAGGCGCAGGTTGTCAATATGTTTGAGGATTTGCAGCAGGAATTGGGATTAACTTATCTGTTTATCGCCCATGACCTTGCAATTGTCAAGCATATCAGCAATCGCATTGGCGTGATGTATCTTGGAAAGCTGGTCGAGCTTGCGGAGAGTGCAGAGCTTTATAAGAATCCGATTCATCCCTATACGCGCTCGCTGCTTTCTGCAATTCCGATTCCGGACCCAAAGGCCAGCCGTGCCAAAAAGCGCATTGTTTTGGAGGGCGATGTTCCCAGTCCGGTCAATCCGCCGTCCGGCTGCCGTTTCCGCACCCGCTGTCCTTATGCGACAGAGCGTTGTGCAGCAGAAGTTCCTGAATTTAAAGATTACGGCGGCGGACATTATGCAGCGTGTCATAGAATTGGTGAGGTTTGATAAAATACCGATCGGTTTTTTTAAGAATTCCAGTAGTTCTTGGTCTTTTAATTCGCATTTTAGCGGATTAAAATAGATTTATCCAATTTTAAAACTGGAGGGATTTATTAATGAAGAAGATACTTGCAACCATCCTGGCAGTAGCCATGCTGGCTACAACCTTCGTTGGCTGCGGCAGCGGGGGGGACACGGGGTCTACTCCGGATGCAAACCAGCCCGAAGGCAGTACAAGCGCTCCTGAAATTTCGGTCTGTATCGGTCCAGAACCGGAGACCTTGGACCCGGCGCTCAACAAGTCGGTGGACGGCGCTTGCTATGCAATCCATGCATTCGAAGGCATCTATAAGTTTGATGAAAACGGCAATACCATCCCCGGACAGGCGGAGAAGGTCGAAGTCAGCGATGACGGCCTGACTTGGGACATCACTCTGCGCGACGACATCAAGTGGTCCGACGGCGAACCTGTCACGGTTGATGACTTTATTTATTCCTGGCAGCGCGCAGCTTCTCCGGAAACTGCTTCCGACTATGCAAACCTGTTTGACGTGATCGAAGGCGGTGCCGATGTTTATCAGGGCAATGCCGATCCGTCCACATTGGGCGTCACAAAGGTTGACGACACACACATGACGGTCAAACTGGCTGCTCCTTGCCCGTATTTTGACAAGCTCCTGGCGTTCCCGGTTTACTATCCGGTTCGCAAGGATGTGGTCGATGGAAACGATGGTTGGACCCAGGATGCCTCCACGTTCATCGGCAATGGCCCGATGATGTTGACCAATTGGAGTCACAAAGAAAGCATCACATATGTAAAGAACCCGTATTACTATGATGCGGATAAAGTCACCGATAGCACCCTGAAGTTCGTTCTGCTGGAGGACGACAATGCAAAGATGGCCGCTTACGACAATGGCGAGCTTGACTATGTGTTCCAGCTGCCGATCGACGAGCTCGATGCTCTGAAGGAGCGCGAGGACTTTGGTACCATCAATGAAATTGGTACTTATTATCTCGCATTCCAGACCGAGAAAGAACCCTTCAACGATCCGAGAGTCAGAAAGGCTTTGACCTTGGCGATCGACCGTAACTACATTGTCGAGACCGTTTCGAAGCAGGGCGAAGTTCCGGCAGGCGCGATCGTTGCTGCAAAGGTTACCGAAGGAGATTCCACTTTCCGTGAGGTTGGCGGCGATTATTTCTCCGTGAAGCCTGAAGACTATGAGAAGAATGTTGAGGAAGCAAAGCAGTTGCTGGCAGAGGCAGGTTATCCGAATGGCGAAGGCTTCCCGACCTTTGAGTATACCACCAACACAGCAACCCTGCACTTGGGTGTTGCAGAGGCCCTTCAGAACATGTGGAAAGAAGAGCTTGGCATCGAGTGCAAGATTGCACAGCAGGAGTGGAACGTATTCCTTGCAACCCGTCCGGCAGGCACCTTTGAGGTCGCTCGCGATGGTTGGATTGCAGACTACGACGATCCGTTGACCTTCCTTGAGATCTTCAAGAGCGACAATGGCAACAACGACTGCCATTGGAAGAACGCTGAGTTCGATGCTTTGATCGATCAGGCAAAGGCTGAGTCCGATTCTGAGAAGCGCTTCGAAATCCTGCATCAGGCAGAGGATCTCTGGGCAGAAGAGATGCCCGGTGCACCGCTCTACTACTATGCAGACACTTACATGAAGAAGCCGAACCTGGAAGGCTATTGGGATTCCCCGTTGGGCTACAAGTTCTTTATGTATTGCACCAAGACTGCGGAATAAGGCTATTTTCCGCCTGAAAAGACCAACAAAAGAGCGTCTCGCGTAGCGGGGCGCTCTTTTACTTGGCGCCGAATAGGCATGATAAAAGGCGGCGTCCCAAAACCACGAATTTTTCGATTCATAGGGATAAGATGGAATAAGTTTCGCAAATTGAATAGAGGATAAAAAGAGACATCGTTTGCAGATTTCTGGAAGGATGAAGTCGCGACTCACCCTTCCGAAAGGTGACAGAAAGGGGAGGCCTTTTTCTGTCTGGAAAAAACATGAGGTTCTAAAAAAACGAGAGAGAGTTTTTAGTCGTTTCATGCCTTTTGGGACACCTCCATGAAAGAATATTTGAGTAAAAAAATAGGTTCCAGCGTTAGCTGAAACCTAAAGAAAAGCAGCGCGTTTTAGAGTAATAAAAGATATAGCCCCGGGTAAGGAGCTTGCAGTGCAAAAATGGGATTGAATAATGGTTTAATGCCCTCCTCAGAGGGCTACCACAAGTGATAGACTTTATAGATCCTGTTCAAGCTATCCATTCAACGGGTGGTTTTGATTTATCCTTTGATGGATTCTGCGCGTGCCAACATTGGAAGAAAAATCTAAAAGGCTTTCTTGCAAGAAAATACAGAAATGTTGCAATTTTACCCGCAATATTTTATAAGAGAGCTGAACGAATTGGGTAAATGGCCAATTCTCGTACAAAAGCACGAATCCTATCCATTTTGATATTGCAAAAGGCAGACCTGCGTAGTATAATCACAATAATGAACTGTATGTGAACGGATCGAACACAGCGCCGCGTGACCTCTTTCATGCCGAATAGGGTTGATCACCCGCAGTCAAGTCCTGCGCGGTACGCAATCGCGTACGCTGAAATCCTTTTCGGTAAGGCCACCCGGCTGTTTTCATATTCGCGGGTTTTGATGCGAGGGGTTTGATCCAAATTTGAAATGGGGGTTCAGAATGATGAAAAAGCGTTTTTTGGCAATGGTTTTGGCGGCAGCCATGTTGATGACTGCAATGGTCGGTTGCGGCGGAGATAATGCGGCGCAGAACGATGGAAACACCGGCAACGGTGCAACAGGAGATACGATTAAGATCGGTGGTTTGGCACCTCTGACAGGCGATGTTTCTGTCTATGGTGTGGCAGTTGACAATGGAATTAAGTTGGCAGTTGAGGAGATCAATGCAGACGGCGGTGTGCTTGGTAAACAGATCGACTACATTGTATACGATGAAAAGGGCGATGCAACAGAGGCGGTCAATGCCTACAATAAGTTGGTACAGAGCGACAAGGTTGTGGCGGTGATCGGCGACGTTACTTCTAAGCCGACTTTGGCGGTTGCACAACAGGCTGCAAAGGATAAGATTCCGATGATTACAGCTACCGGTACAGCAGAAAATATCACCGAGACTGGCGATAACATTTTCCGCGCTTGTTTTATTGACCCGTTCCAGGGGGAATTGATGGCTTCTTATGCTTCCAAGAAGCTTGAAAAGAAGACTGCGGCAATCATTTATAACATTTCTGACGACTATTCTAAGGGCCTGTATGAGGCGTTTGAAGCAGCTTCGAAGGATCTCGGCATCGAAGTGGTTCAGGTTGAAGGCTATGGCAAGGGAACAGTCGACTTTAAGGCACAGTTGACCAATATCAAAAGCAAGAATCCGGATGTTATTTTCCTGCCGGTCTATTATCAGGATGTGGCATTGATTGCGGTTCAGGCCAAGGAGTTGGGGATTGAAGCTCAGTTCTTGGGTGCTGACGGCTGGGATGGTGTAACTGGCCAGGTGGACGCCAGCAATATGGATGCGGTGAATGGCGCATATTTCTGTAGCCAGTATTCGGCTCAGAGCGACGACCCGAATATGCAGGCCTTCTTGGAGAAGTACAAAGAAACTTATGGGATGGATGCAAGCCAGTTTTCGGTCTTGGGATATGATGCGATGAAGATGCTCGCTCAGGCGATCACTGAGGCAGGCTCTACGGATTCTGCAGCAGTTACAGAAGCATTGGCAGGAATCGATTTTACCGGTCTGACCGGCCATATGACCTTTGACGAAAACCGCAATCCGGTCAAGAGTGCGGCGATTACGCAGATCGAAAATGGCGAATACCAGTTTATCGAATTCTACGAGAAATAATTATTCGACGAGTTTATACAATTTGTAAAACAGAATGTCATGAAATGGGAAAGAGGGCGATTGCGGTCACCCTCTTTCCGGTTATTCCAAATAAACCAGAAATAAATTGAGGGAGGGGCAGCCATGGATATTTTGGCACAGGTGCTCAATGGTTTGGGTATCGGCAGCATTTATGCCCTAGTCGCACTAGGATACAGTATGGTATATGGCATTGTCCAGCTTATCAACTTTGCACACGGCGACATCATCATGGTGGGCGCATATGTTACATATGTCGGCCTGGTGATGGCAGGGGTACCGCTTTGGGCCGCGGTTTTAATTTCCATTTTATTCTGCGGGCTGGCTGGCGTGCTGATTGAAAAATTGGCATATAGCCGGTTGTTGAAGATGGGGGCCCCGCGAATTTCTCTGTTGATTACGGCGATTGGCGTCAGCATCTTCTTGCAGAATCTTTCGCAATTGCTGTTTTCTTCCAGTGCGAAGTCTATGCCAGCAATGTTCCCAAACACGATGTTGGAACTGGGAACCTTACAAATCAGCTCGAATACCCTACTGAATATCGGTACTTCTGTAGTGATGATGATTGCCCTGCAACTTTTGGTGAATAAGACCAAGATGGGCAAGGCGATGCGCGCGACCAGCGAAGATGCAGGCGCGGCAAAATTGATGGGAATTAACACGAATTCCACCATTGCAATTACGTTTGGGGTGGGGTCTGCGTTGGCAGCAGTAGGTGCTGTGCTTTACTGCAATACATTTCATCAGATTACACCGTATATGGGCGGCATGTTAGGCTTGAAGGCGTTTGTTGCCGCTGTTCTGGGGGGAATTGGCAGCATTCCGGGCGCGATGCTTGGCGGCTATATCCTCGGTGTTGCAGAGAGCTTGACAACGGCTGCGGGCGGCTCACAGATTACAGATGCCGTCGTATTCGGTATTTTGATTTTGGTCCTGCTGATTAAGCCGGCGGGCCTTCTCGGAAAAAATGTCCGAGAAAAAGTGTAAGGAGGCGGCATCATGAAACAGAAAAAATGGCTTTCCAATGTCATCATCTTGATCTTGGTGCTGGCGCTTTACGTGATACTGTCTGTGTTGATTCAAGCCAACATCATCAATCCGTATTACTCTGGTATTTTGACGATGGTGTGTATCAATGTCATTTTGGCCGTCAGCTTGAACCTTGCGACCGGTTTTTTGGGCCAGCTGGTTTTGGGACATGCAGGCTTTATGAGTGTGGGGGCGTATGCAGCCGCTCTGTTCACCATGTATTCTGGACTGCCGACGATGGCAAGCTTTCCATTGGCGCTGTTGATCGGCGGCATTGTGGCAGCGGCGTTTGGGGTCATCATTGGTGTGCCTGCGTTGCGCTTAAAGGGGGACTACCTGGCTATTTTGACTCTGGGTTTTGGTGAGATCATTCGTGTATTGATCCTAGCCACGCCATTTACAGGCGGCGCGGCGGGCTTGTCCGGGATTCCTCTTTTGACGACCTTTACTTATGTGTTCATCGTTGCAATTTTGACCGTGGCGGTTATTTTCGCATTTATTCATTCGCGCCATGGACGCGCTGTGATCGCTATCCGCGAGGATGAGATTGCAGCGGAAGCCGCGGGGATTCACACCACCTACTATAAGTTGCTCGCCTTTGTTTTGGCGGCGTTTTTTGCTGGAATTGCCGGTGGACTTTATGCGCATCATATCGGCGTTTTGGACCCCAGTAAGTTTGACTTTAACTATTCGGTGGAAATTCTGATTATGGTTGTTTTGGGCGGCATGGGGTCAATCACCGGTTCCGTGGTGGCTGCAATTGTTCTGACTTTGCTGCCGGAACTCCTGCGTGGGTTCTCTGAGTATCGAATGTTGATCTATTCCATTATTTTGATCTGCGTCATGTTGTTCAAGCCATCTGGCCTGCTGGGACAGCACGAATTTTCTTTAACCAAAATTTTGAATAAGTTCCGCGGGAAAAAGGCGGAATCAAAGAAGGAGGCGTAAGCGATGGCCGTATTGGAAGTAAAGAATCTGGGAATCGCCTTTGGTGGCCTTCGTGCGCTTCAGGATGTTCAGTTTACCATTGGGGAAAAGGAGATTATCGGCCTGATCGGTCCCAATGGCGCGGGAAAAACAACGGTGTTCAATCTGTTGACAGATGTTTATGTGCCCACAGAGGGAACCATTACGCTGGAAAATCAAAATATTGTTGGTAAGAAAACGTACCAGATCACCCAAGGCGGTATTTCTCGTACATTCCAAAACATTCGGTTGTTTAAGGACATTTCGGTCATCGATAATGTCAAGATTGCGATGAATTTCCAGATGAAATACTCTGTCTTATCGGGAATCTTCCGCACGCCGGGATACCGCCGGGAAGAGCAGCAGATCGATCAGAGGGCACATGAGCTGTTGCAGGTATTCCACTTGGACGAAAAAGCAGAGGATTTGGCAAAAAATCTGCCCTATGGACAGCAGCGAAAATTGGAGATTGCCCGTGCGTTGGCAACCAACCCGAAGATTTTGCTACTCGACGAACCCGCTGCGGGGATGAATCCAACAGAGACCAAGGAGCTCATGGAGACCATCCGCCTGATTCGCGACCGCTTTGAGATCGCAATATTGTTGATCGAACATGACATGAACTTCGTGATGGGCATCTGCGAGCGCATCTATGTGCTGGATTATGGCAAGGTGATTGCAGAGGGAAATGCAGAGGAAATCCGGAATAACCCGCGCGTCATTACGGCCTATCTGGGAGGGGAATAAACATGGCTATGCTTTCTGTGAAGGATTTGCAGGTTTACTATGGTTCGATTCACGCGATCAAGGGCATTTCGTTTGAAGTGAACGAGGGGGAGATTGTCACATTGATCGGTGCAAATGGCGCCGGAAAGACAACAACGCTACACGCCATCTGCGGCTTGGTAAAAGCGAAGTCGGGAGAGATCACCTTCTGCGATCATAACCTGCGCACCACAGACCCACATAAAATTATTCGCCTTGGACTGGCACAGGTACCGGAGGGCCGCCGGATTTTTGCGAAGATGACGGTTCAAGAGAATCTGGAGATGGGGGCATATATTCGCAACGACAAAAGTGGGATTGATGCGGACTATGAATCGGTATTCCAGCGCCTGCCGCGTTTAAAGGAGCGCCGTAAGCAGCTTGCGGGTACGTTATCCGGAGGAGAGCAGCAGATGTTGGCAATCGGCCGCGCTTTGATGGCAAAGCCGAAGATGTTGCTGCTGGACGAACCTTCGATGGGACTATCCCCCCTTCTGGTAAATGAGATTTTTGAAATCATTCAGGATGTCAACCGCTCGGGTGTAACGGTATTGTTGGTGGAACAAAATGCAAAAAAAGCGCTGGCAATTGCGAACCGAGCCTATGTACTGGAAACCGGCAACATCTCCATGTCCGGGGATGCAGATACACTCAGCCGCGACGAAAAGGTGCGTAAGGCATATTTGGGTGGCTGAGAATTTCCTTGATAAAAATAACCCTGTGGTACGATCCACAGGGTTATTTTTTATTTGATAGCGTTCCTGTTTTTAATGGTCCGTTTTTTTAGAACAGGAAAAGCGGAACGTTGGAAACAAGCTACCTGCTGTTGCTGTACAAGCGTATCGCTTTGCTGTAACGAATCTTTGAGAATTATAGGATTTGTCAAATCATAACGAAATGAATGCAAAAAAGAGTCTGGCGAAGAATACTTTCTGGTCGTAGAAAATAGGGGATTGTATGCGATACCTCTTTCCTTTACCTTCCTACTGCGGCCTCTTTACCAAGACAATACGCCATTATCAGAAGATAAAAGTAGTTTTTTTCTTAGGGCATTCATTTACCCGCATGGAGCGCCCAATTTTTGGGATACTATCCAGATGGGAGGGTGATACGATGCGAAGAATCGAAGAATTCCGAAGTGCAAGGGCCGCTGTATTTATCGGCGCAATCTTGACCGTGCTGGCTGCTGCCGCTATCTTTTTTCTCATGCATATGGGGGATCAAAAAGAACTCTCTGCCCAGGAACGGCAGGCGCTGGCCCAAAATGTATATTTTCCAACCCCATCGGAAAAGCAACAGATCGGCGAGACCGAATCCATATTGAACAACGACCCGGACCACGCAGTGAGCATCCACTATCCGGTGTTTGGTATTCAAACGATCGACTTACAACTTTTGTCCATAGTGGAAGAAATACAAAAAGAACATCGTGAGCAACTGGGACAGGAGAGACAAGCTGCATCAAACGATGTACAGTCCGATTTGCTGGTAGATTATCAGTCCTATCTGGTCGGAGATCGGACTGCTTCTGTGGTACTCACAGTTCAACAGCGTTTTGCTACATGGGACGGACCACGGGCTCGCTCAACCGCGTTGGTTTTCGACCTGGTAGAAGGCGATTTATTGGAAATGGAAGATATTTTTCAGGGCAATTATTTGGAACGCCTCTCCGAAGAAGTACGCTCATATTTTGAAGCATCCACCTCCTACTCCGACGGGACGGACAAAGATTCATTTTTAGCGGGGACAACACCGGACGCCGCTAATTTTAGCAATTTTGCTTTGACGACCGATGCCGTTCAAATCTACTTTGAGGAAGGCACGCTGTTTTCCGATCGAACCGGAGTGCCGGTAGCGGAAATTCCTTATGATCGGTTGACTGGTGTTTTGCGAATCCGTACAGATGGGCCTCTGCTCTCGGTTGATGCCGCCCCAGCAGTGGAGCTTACGGCGCCGGCTCCAATGGCCATCGACAAAGACCGCCCGATGATTGCGCTGACGTTTGATGATGGGCCGCATCCAATCGTAACGCCTCGCATTCTCGACTTATTAAAACAGTATCAGGCCCGAGCAACCTTTTTTGTATTGGGAAATCGGGTGGATAGCTATGCTGACGTATTGCAAAGGGAATATACGGAGGGGCACGAGATCGGAAATCATTCCTACAACCATCCATCCCTATCAAAGCTTCGCCCGGAGGAAATCGCTTATCAGGTGCAGGAAACAGATGAACGCATAGCGCACTTGATTCCGACCTCTCCCGTTCTGTTGCGGCCTCCCTACGGCTCTGTCAACGATACGGTCAAAGCATCCATCCAAAAACCATTTGTCCTCTGGTCCATTGATACCCAGGATTGGAAAAATCGCAGCCGAGATGCCATTGTAAAAGAGGTTTTGGACCATGTGCAAGACGGGGATATCATTCTGATGCATGACCTGTATGCTACCACAGCGGATGCGTGCGAAATCATTCTGCCGGCATTGGCTAAACAGGGTTATCAATTTGTTACCGTTTCGGAATTGCTGGCGGAGAGAGAAATTATCCCAGCGGCAGGTCATGTTTATGCGCGAGCAGCTGCGTAAAATCGGAAGAAATTGTAAACTTTTTGCAGGGCGGTTGACAGCAATACGGATTGACGGTATACTAAACCTACAAGAAAACCCAAATCTGTTGTTCATCCATCAAGAGGGAGTAGTTTCATAGACATGCCGTCAACATACCCGATTTGAAAAAAATCTGGCGGTGTGTGCCGTTTTTCGGTTAACAAGACTTTTGGATGGCTGTCCTGTACATCTGTGCGGGCGGCTGGCCGGAAGTCTTTTTTTGTTATATACGGCCGGCAACAGGAAGAACTGTATGGAAGGAGAAAAATATCATGGCAAACACGTTTTTTAACCGCTCTGTGGATGAGGTCCTAAAACAACAAGAGAGTTCGCTAGGAGGACTGTCGCACGCACAGGCTGCCGATCGGTTGGAAAGATTCGGTCCCAATGCTTTGGTGGAGGGAAAAAAGAAAGGAATTGTTCAAGTTTTTCTGGAACAATTTAAAGATCTGCTGGTGGTCATTTTGATTTTGGCAGCGGTGATCTCCATGCTTTCCGGGCAGGGAGAGAGCACGATCGTAATTTTTGCAGTCTTGATTTTGAATGCGATTCTTGGCACAGTACAGTATTTTAAGGCAGAAAAATCCTTAGAAAGTCTCAAAGCAATGTCTTCGCCAGCGGCAAAAGTTTTGCGCGACGGCGCGAAGGTGGAGGTTCCCTCTAAGGAGATTGTACCGGGAGACATTGTATTTTTAGAAGCAGGGGACCTGGTGGTTGCAGATGGGCGTGTGTTGGAGAATTTTTCTTTGAAAGTGAATGAAAGTTCCCTGACCGGTGAGTCCGAAGGAGTGGAAAAATCAGCAGACATCATTCCAGGGGAAAAGGTAGCTTTGGGAGACCAAAAGAATATGGTCTTTTCCGGCTCATTGGTGACCTATGGACGTGCAACCGTGGTGGTAACGGGAACGGGTATGCACACAGAGATCGGGAAAATTGCCTCTCTGATGAATCAGACGCAACAGCGGAAAACACCCTTGCAGCAAAGCCTGGACGATTTCAGCAAAAAGCTGGCGGTTATTATCCTGGCGATTTGTGTGGTGGTGTTTGGCCTGTCCCTCTATCGGGAGATGCCCATCCTTGATTCGTTGATGTTTGCGGTGGCACTGGCAGTAGCAGCTATTCCAGAGGCACTCAGTTCGATCGTAACCATTGTCTTGGCGATGGGAACCCAAAAGATGGCTAAGGAAAATGCGATTATTAAGGACCTGAAAGCAGTGGAAAGCCTCGGCTCGGTGTCTGTAATTTGTTCGGATAAGACTGGTACGCTGACCCAAAACAAAATGTGTGTTCAAAAAATCTATGCCGATGGACAACTTCTGGATGGGAAAGACCTACAATTGCCAAACGATCCACAGCGTTTCCTGTTAAAGATTGCCCTTTTAGCGAGCGATGCAACCTCTGTAGATGGTGCGGACATCGGAGATCCAACGGAGGTGGCGCTGGTTCAGTTGGGGGAACTCTTTGGTATAGAAGAAGTCTCCTATCGAGAACAACATCCGCGCCTGGGAGAGATCGCTTTTGATTCAGACCGGAAATTGATGAGTACGCTTCATGACATCGACGGGACACCGACCTTGTTGACCAAAGGAGCCATCGACGTATTGTTGAGCCGTGCTACAAAGATTTTTACAAGCAATGGGGTCCTGCCGTTGGATCAGGGCGGCAAACAGGAGATTCTTCGTGTGAATCAGGAACTCTCCGAGCAGGGCCTGCGTGTGCTGGCTTTTGGCTATCGTCCATTGGAGGCGGTACGTCCGATCTCCCTGGACGATGAAACAGATATGACGTTTGTGGGGCTCATCTCGATGATCGATCCACCCCGTGTGGAGTCGGTACAGGCGGTTGCAGACGCAAAGCGGGCCGGAATTCGAACCGTCATGATCACCGGCGACCATAAAGTCACCGCAACAGCCATTGCCCGTAAGATCGGAATTTTTTCTGATGGCGACATGGCGCTGGAAGGCGTGGAGCTGGACGCAATGAAAGAGGAGGAGTTAGACCAAAAACTTCCGAAGATTGCGGTCTATGCGCGCGTTTCACCTGAAAATAAAATCCGCATTGTAGACGCCTGGCAGCGCAAGGGGCGGATTGTATCCATGACGGGGGATGGCGTAAATGATGCGCCAGCTTTAAAGAAGGCGGACATTGGCGTTGCGATGGGGATTACAGGAACCGAAGTCAGCAAAGACGCGGCTTCCATGATTTTGGAGGACGACAATTTTGCAACCATTGTCAAAGCGGTGTTGAATGGACGCAATGTGTATGAAAACATCAAAAATGCGATACAATTTTTGCTTTCTGGGAATATGGCAGCTATTTTGTCCGTTCTATTTGCATCCATTGTGGGATTGCCGATGCCGTTTGCACCAGTACACCTGCTGTTCATCAATCTACTGACCGATAGTTTACCAGCCATTGCCATTGGGATGGAACCCGCCCGCAAGGATCTTCTGGACCGCAGCCCCCGTGACCCAAAGGAACCTATTTTAAACCGCTCGCTTCTGGGAAAAATATTTGGACAGGGTCTTTTGATCGGTATTGCAACGATGACGGCCTTTTACCTTGGCTACGGTTCCACGCGGAATGCGGCTCTGGCGACCACGATGGCCTTTGCGACCTTGACCCTTGCCCGTTTGTTCCACGGTTTCAATTGCCGGGGACAAAAATCGATTTTCCGGTTGGGATTGGGCAGCAACCCATATTCTCTTTTGGCGTTCGCCGCGGGGGTTGTCTTATTGGCCGCTGTGCTTCTATTGCCATTCCTGGAGACATTGTTCCAAGTGGCTCCACTGACATTGACCAATGTGGGAATGATTGTATTGCTCGCCATACTGCCGACCGTATGCATCCAACTTTTTAAAGGAATCCGCGATAGAATGAACCGGAATTGAACTCCCGCAAAATGTCAAAAAATTTCACGTGACGACGACTTGCCAATTCCTCTCGCTTGAACTATAGTAATTTTAAAGGATCTTACAAGCGAGAGGGGTGGAGCATATGGGCGCATTTCTACGCCGTCATGCGGGTGTCATTCAATCAGCCTTGTACGTGATAATCTTGTTGTTACTGATCGTGTTTTTTTGCGCGCCAGTCTATGAGGTTGCCTGTATTTTTACCGGGTTAGTAGTTTGTTGCTTTCGCGCTTGGCTCTCCTTTTATTCCTGCCGGGAGGAAGCGCGGGAAGAAGGGCGGACTTTTCTCGGCTGGAGAGAGCCGGTATTTTTGGACGTCCTGGAGAGTGCTTGTTTTGTATTTGTGATGCTATTATCCTCTTTGGGACGGCAATTTCCAGAATATGGATTGTTTTTATGTGTTCTGGGGATTGGCGCCTGGGGTATTACCGTTGTTCTGTCCTGGCTGGGGGCAAAAAGCCGCTGTCGGATAGAAGGAAAACCATTCATTTGGTATTATACGGCGGGTATATGGGCGTCGTTGTTTGGTCTCGCCGTGACCGGCGTGATGTTGGCCGTCTCAATCGTTTGAGCGCGGCGTATAGGCAGCGGCTCTTAGAGCATATTGAAGATTGCTTTTGCGATGGGGTGGAAGGCCACCCGGTCCGTTTTACACAGAAGGACGCCCTGAATTGCGGCATGTTTAGCCGGATGCAGGGCGTCCGATGTTTCTTTTATGGAGTTTTTCAATAACCAGACCCTTGCCCTTTTTGCTGGCTCTTTTTATTTACAAGGGCGCCAGTGTGGTATTGGGGTAATACCAGGCTAAAATTTCCTGATAGTCCGAACCTTGCTGTGCCATGAATTGGGCGCCCGTTTGGCTCATCCCTACGCCGTGGCCATATCCCAGGACTGTAAAGGTGAAGATCCCATCCGCATAGGCAATGGTGAAGTCGGAAGAACGCAGTCCAAAGGCGCTTCGTATGTCGTCGCCGTCCACCTCCTGCCCACCGATGGTTACATATTTTACCGTACCGGAATTCGTCCGGTCGTATGTACCAACCCAGGAGGAAGGGTCGCTGGAAAAGTCTGCGTTGGGCGCCTTTTCCCGGACGGCATTCTGGAATTCTTCGGCGCTAAACGATGCCGTGGTCTGATAACCGCTGGCAAACAGATCTCCAGGGCTGGCCACCGGGACGAGGTAGTCCAATTTTCCTCCCCAGACGTCCTCTGAGCTCTCTGTCTTGCCGGAAGAAATAGCAAAATAGGTCGCGTCGATCAGTTCTCCATTGCTTTGTAGCGTTTGACCCGCTATGCTGTTGATGACCTCCGTGAGTTTCTCGTAATAGGCCTGATAGGAGTCGCCCCATCGTTCCTGCATCTGTTCTTTGCTGACATAAACTTTCCAATTCTGTGGATCTGCGGAAAAATCGCTGTCTGCGCCTTTTTCATGTGCCTGTGCCCGCTGCCGGCTGTAGTAGGTATAGGCGGCCACTGCCTGCGCCTTTAATGCCTCCGGTTCTGCATTTGGGGACATCTCCGTGACAATTGCACCATAGAGAAAGTCCCTGTCCCCGACCGTTAAAATCTGATTGGTGGATTCATCCCGAATGCGGAATGAGGCCTTCTCAAAATCTGCTGATGGGCCGGAATCGGTTACCCTTGGAGAATCCAACAGTGAGTCGGGCAGATTCGCTCCAACGGCCAGGAAGGGAATGCATAGCATGGCGAGAAATAACAGCAAGCATAAAATCGTAGTACCTTTCATCTTTACACCTCCGCAAACAAAGCCCCTTGTCCGCATTTATACGGCTATCCCATTTTTACATGGCAAGCGTTTCAATTATGCATGAGGATGGTGCATTTCGGGAAAATCTTTGCTATTTCGCCTATAAAATGAAATAATTGCTAATTTTTCATGCAGAGTTTTCTACAATGTCTCTATTCCAATGATTGACTTTGGCATAGCAATCTTATAAAATAAAATCGTTGCGTAAAGGGGAACGGGCGAAATAAGTCGATTTTGCCCGATGAAATAAGAGAACGGAGTGAATCGCATAATGAAAGAGATACAGCAGGATGAAAAGAAAATGGAATTTCGAGCGCTCTGTCAGGAATTTCGAGCGAACAATCAAATTCCACCGGAAAAGTTTGATTTATATCAGGTAAAACGTGGATTGCGAAATCCGGATGGAACCGGTGTTATGGCTGGTTTGACGTTGATTTGTAATGTGCATGGTTATTTGATCGACGACGCGGAGCGGATTCCGGATAAGGGAATCCTGACCTACCGTGGAATGAACGTAGAGGACATTGTGGAGGGGTGCCGCAAGGAGAATCGCTTTGGATTCGAAGAGGTCGTGTGGCTTTTGCTGTTTGGCAAACAACCGACCCGCTCGCAACTTGAAGGATTCAGCAAACTGATTAACAGCTGCCGGGAGTTGCCGGAATATTTTGCAGAGGACATGATTATCAAGGCGCCCTCCCGCAATATTATGAATAAGTTGGGACGTTCGGTCTTGGCGCTGTATTCCTACGATGAGAATCCGGATGATCCCTCTTTAGAAAACAATATGCGGCAGGCGATTCAGCTGATCGCCCGCCTTCCCACCATTATGACATATGCCTATCAGGTAAAGCGCCGCCATTTTGACCGGCAGAGCATGTTTTTCCATCCGCTTGACCCGAACCATTCCACGGCAGAGGCGATTCTCAATGCAATCCGCCCGGATCGTGTGTTCACGGACGAAGAAGCCAAGCTTCTGGATTTGTGCATGATTCTACATGCAGAACACGGCGGCGGCAACAACTCCACCTTTACCACACGTGTGCTTTCCTCGACGGGGACGGATATTTATTCCGCTATTTCCGCGGCGATTGGCTCTTTGAAGGGACCGCGACACGGCGGAGCAAACCACCGCGTTATGACGATGATGGATGATTTGATGGAGCATGTGGAAAACTGGGAGAGCGACGACGAGGTGGAGAGTTACCTGGAAAAGATTGTCCGAAAAGAGGCAGGGGACCGCTCTGGTTTGATCTATGGAATGGGCCATGCGGTGTATACACTTTCCGATCCACGTGCAGTTATTCTCAAGGAAAATGCGCGGAAGATGGCGGAAGAGCATGGACTGCTTCGCAAGTTCGAGCTGTTTGAGCGTGTTGAAAAGCTCTCCCCGGATGTATTCGCAAAGGTAAAGAACGATCAAAAAGTCATCTCGGCGAATGTGGATTTCTATTCAGGATTGGTATACGAAATGTTGGGAATCCCGAGCGACTTATATACGCCGATGTTTGCAGTCTCCCGTATTGCAGGTTGGTGTGCCCATCGGATCGAAGAGATGGAGACCTGTGGGCGGATCATGCGTCCCGCATATCGCTCTTTGACACACGAAAAAACATATATCCCAATCGACCAGCGCGATTGAGGCCTATTTTAGCTGCCAAACAGTAGAATCCTCTGTTTGGCGGCTTTTTTGCCTTTTGCAACATTTTATTCTATTTTATAAATTGGAAAATTAAGGGTGTTTTTATTGTGTAAAATAGAATACAGCGTCGGTTGATTCTATGTAAAAAGGGGAATCTCATATGTCTATGAAACATGCCTGGATTGTTTTCCTTGTCGCTTTGGTTGTGGCGCTTCCAGTGCGCCTTTATCAGCTATTGGTATTGATGGAGGAGGACACTGGCTTTTTGAATGGTGGCGCGATGTCAACAACTCTGCTTGTGATTGTACTTTTGGTTGCACTTGCCGCTATTATGGTAATTTGTATGGGGAGTAAGCGGATGCCTGTTGGCTATGCGCCTTTGCGGAGTATTCCCACAGCCGTTTTAGCAGGATTGACAGGCGCTCTGCTTCTGTTTGAATCCATTGGCAATATTTTTACGTATAGCGCGCTCTTATCACAGGTTCCGGCAAACGGCGAGAGCACGACCCCGGCTGGGGTGATCGGTCTGGCGATGGCAATCGTGGGTATTTTGGCAGCTTTGGCGATTTTTCTTGCCGCCTATGGCTTTGCAACAGGGAGCAATCCCATGGGGATGCATCCATTGATTGCGCTTTTACCCGCTGTTTGGGGTTGCATCTGTCTGGTTCTACTATTCATTTCGTATACCGCGGTGGTCAATGTTTCTGAAAATGTTTACGATATGTTCTCGGTTGTCCTTCTTCTGTTGTTTCTGTTTGCGCAGGCAAAATTGTTTGCCGGCGTTGACAGCGTGAAGAGCGGACGTATGATGGTTGCCACCGGACTGCCCGCCGCACTGATGGCGTTGTTGACCTCTGTTCCAACTTTATTGATGGCGGCAATGGGGAGAACGGTTCCGGGACTATTCCCTGCGGGGTTGCATTTGGTCAATTTAAGCATGGCGTGTTATATTTTATCCTTTTTATTTGCGGCTCGCCAATTGCCAAATAACGTTCAAGGGATGGTTCGCACGGTAAAGGGACAGAATTGAAGTGTTTTCCAGAAAAATATTTAAAAAATGTAAGTTAAATTTATGACAAACTCTTGTATTATCGTTTCGAATGCTATAAAATAATAGCAGGATAGACCACTATAAAATTCAGGAGGTACAAGTTCTATGTCTATTAAAGTTGGCATTAATGGCTTTGGCCGCATTGGCCGCTTGGTTTTCCGTGCCGCTGTTGCGCAGCCGGAGACCTTTGAGATCGTTGGCATCAACGATCCGTTCATCGACCTCGACTATATGGTTTACATGGTGAAATACGACACCATGCATGGTCATTTCGATGGCACCGTAAAGGCTGAGAACGGCAAGCTCGTTGTCAATGGCAAGGAGATCAGCGTTTTTGCTGAGAAGGATCCGTCTCAGATTCCGTGGGGCACTGTTGAGGCTGAGTACGTCGTGGAGTCCACCGGCGTGTTCTGCACCACCGAGAAGGCTTCCGCTCATATTCAGGCTGGCGCTAAGAAGGTTGTTATCTCCGCTCCTGCAAAGGATAAGGAAACCCCGACTTTTGTCTGCGGCGTGAACCTCGACACCTACACCAAGGACATGAAGGTTGTTTCCAACGCTTCCTGCACAACGAACTGCTTGGCTCCTCTGACCAAGGTTATCAACGACAAGTTCGGCATTGTAGAGGGCCTCATGACGACGGTTCACTCCACCACCGCTACCCAGAAGACCGTTGACGGCCCGTCCATGAAGGACTGGCGCGGTGGCCGTGCTGCTGCTGGCAACATCATTCCGTCTTCTACGGGTGCTGCAAAGGCTTGCGCACTGGTTATTCCGTCCGTTAAGGGCAAGTTGACCGGTATGTCCATGCGTGTTCCGACCCTGGATGTTTCCGTTGTTGACCTCACTGTAAGCCTGGCTACCAAGACCACTTACGAAGAGATCTGCAAGGCAATCAAGGAAGCTTCCGAGGGTGAGCTGAAGGGTATCCTCGGCTATACCGATGAAGCGGTTGTTTCTTCCGACTTCCTGGGCGATCCGCATACTTCCATCTTTGACGAGAAGGCTGGCATCATGCTGAACGACCATTTCGTCAAGCTGGTATCCTGGTATGATAACGAGTGGGGTTACAGCAACAAGGTGCTCGACCTCATCAAGCATATGTACAAGGTTGACCACGAATAATTTGGTCTGCGGTTAAAACCGAAAACAAGCGTTAAATCCCCGCTCCTTTGTTTTACAAAGGAGCGGGGATTTTGTATTTTATTTAAGGCTGATATATAGTTCTATCAAGAGCAATGGTGCGAAAGTAAACGGTTGGCAGAACAATTTTGGCGGTTCATGCGGTGAAAAGGGATACATTTTGTTACGCCTTGGAAATCGTACAGGATAAAAGTTTGTGTTTGGGATTCTCCTATCGAAACGTTGCTGATCGGATAAATTATAAAAAGGTGCGAATTAGAGCGTTGTTTTAAGAAAATGAAGAGGGCGGCCGCAGGCTGTCCCTAAAAAGTTTCTTATCTCACCGCTCTTCTTTTTCAAAGTTTTCTGTTTTATATTTGTTAGAGCATTGTAATGCAAGCATGAGTGGGGAGAAGAAGCAAAATCTGACAAGCACCGTATGGTATACTGATTTTTGGAAATTAGAGCGTTACAGAGAAAAACTTGGGCGTTTTATAACAAAGTGACCAAAAAATTTTATATATATCCGTAGAATATCTAATCAAACGACTAAAAACACTTGCTATTTTGTCAGTTTGTGATATGATAATCCTAAAGAAAATGTTACCAGGGGGGAGCGGTTCAAATGCCAGATGTGAAAAAAACGGAAGAAAGTAATTTTCCGCTATATTTATTCCATGAGGGAACAAATGTAAAGGCCTACGAATACATGGGGCTGCATAAGGTTACCGTAAACGGAAAAGAGGGAATGGCTTGTCGGGTGTGGGCGCCCAATGCACAGGCGGTGTCGCTCGTCGGTCCGTTCAACGATTGGGACGATCAGAAAAACCCAATGAAGAAAATCAGCGACGGCGTTTGGGAATGTTATCTGTCGTTTGTCCTCCCTATGTATGAAATTTATAAATTCAGCATCACAGGTAAAGATGGAAAAAAAGTCATGAAAAGCGACCCATATGCCTTTCACTTTGAGGCTGGAATTGGACACGCTTCCCGTTATTATGACATTGAGGGGTATCAGTGGAACGACCAGGCGTGGTATCAATACAAAAAAGAAAAGCCGCATTACAACCAACCGGTCAACATCTATGAGGTGCATTTGGGCTCTTGGCGCCGGTATGCGGATGGCAATGTGTTTTCCTATGATAAACTTGCAGATGAGCTAATTCCTTATATAAAGGATATGGGCTACACCCATGTGGAACTCATGCCCATCACAGAGTATCCATTTGACGGGTCTTGGGGTTATCAGGTGATGGGGTATTTTGCACCGACATCCCGCTATGGAGAGCCAAAGGATTTCATGAACTTTGTGGAAAAGTTCCACCAGGCGGGAATTGGCGTCATTATGGACTGGGTCCCCGCGCATTTTCCAAAGGATGAGGCGGGATTAGCGCGTTTTGATGGGACGCCCTGCTACGAGTACGCCGATTGGCGCAAGGGCGAGCATAAGGACTGGGGCACGTTGGTGTTCGACTATGGCCGCAATGAGGTGGTCAGTTTCCTGATTTCCAGCGCGGTGTTTTGGCTGGAAAAATACCACATTGATGGTATTCGTGTGGATGCCGTGGCTTCCATGCTTTACCTCGACTACAGCCGAAAAGAGGGAGAATGGGTACCCAATAAGAACGGCGGCAAAGAAAACCTGGAAGCGGTCGCTTTTCTACAAAAGTTGAACGAATCCATCTTTGAGCTGTTCCCCGAGGTTATGATGATCGCGGAGGAATCCACCTCCTGGCCTATGGTGAGCAAGCCCACGTTCTGCGGCGGGTTGGGATTCAACTATAAATGGAATATGGGTTGGATGAACGACATGCTCCATTATATCTCCCTCGACCCAATTTATCGTAAATTTAACCATGACAATATTACATTTTCGTTCTTTTATGCATTTTCCGAGAACTTCGTACTTCCCATTTCCCACGATGAAGTGGTGCATGGAAAGTGTTCTCTGTTTAATAAAATGCCCGGCGACCGTGACCAGAAATTTGCGAGCGTTCGCACCTTCCTTTCATACATGATGGCGCATCCTGGGAAAAAATTGAATTTTATGGGGACAGAGTTTGCCCAAGAGATCGAATGGAATTATGAAAAGGAGCTCGACTGGTGTTTGCTCAGCGATGAACGGCATGCACAAATGGAGCGTTTCTCCAAAGATTTAAACCATTTCTATTTGGAGCATGCGCCTTTGTGGGAGGTTGATTTTTCTTGGGAGGGTTTCTCCTGGATCTCCAACGACGATTACACCCAAAGCGTCATCGCCTTCCGGCGTTTTGACAAGCAGGGTGAGGAACTGATCGTGGTGTGCAACTTCCTGCCGGTTCTGCGGGAAAATTACTGCATAGGGGTGCCTTATTTGGGCGTTTATGAGGAAATCTTCTCATCGGATGCGGTGATTTATGGCGGCAGCGGCCTCTCGAACGGGACGGAGATCAAAACGTTGGATGACGAGCCGATGCATGGGATGGAACAGAGTATCAGTCTGAATCTGGCGCCTCTGTCCGTTGTTTTCCTTCGCTGCAAGCAGAAGAAGGTCCGCCGTACAAAGAAGGCCCCGGCTAAAACAAAACCAAAGGCGGCATCGGCAGGAAGGGCTAAAAAGGCGGCTACCGCCAAGACCTCTTCCGAGACAGGCGCGAAAACAACACGCCCTCGCAAGAAGAAGGCCGAACCAAAAGCGTAATCCACCTTTTTGGTGGACGTTCATAAACCGAAATCCCTTTACACTGAAATATGAAGCCAAGGAGGAATCATTATGATGCCAAAACAAGAAGTAGTCGCTATGCTCCTTGCAGGCGGCCAGGGCAGCCGGTTGGGCGTGCTCACAAAGAACCTGGCAAAACCGGCGGTGCCATACGGCGGTAAATACCGAATCATCGATTTTCCACTTTCAAACTGTGTCAATTCCGGTATTGAAAGTGTAGGTGTACTTACACAGTATCAGCCTCTTCTGCTGAATGAGTACATTGGCAGCGGTCAGCCTTGGGACCTGGACAGTATGAATGCTGGCGTACGTGTCCTGCCCCCGTATCAGCGCAGCCGCAAGTCCGATTGGTATAAAGGCACGGCAAACGCAATCTATCAGAATATCAATTTTATCGAACGGTATAATCCCGATTATGTGGTCGTTTTGTCCGGAGACCATATCTATAAGATGGACTATTCCAAAATGGTGGCGTTTCACAAAGAAAATGACGCTGCATGTACCATTGCAGTGATTGAAGTCCCAATGGAGGAGGCATCTCGTTTCGGTATCTTGAATACCAATGAAGATGGATCGATTTATCAATTTGATGAGAAGCCAAAGGTACCAAAGAGCAATAAGGCCTCGATGGGAATCTATGTATTTACGTGGAGTAAATTGCGCAAGTACCTAGAGGAGGATGAGGCCAATCCAAAGTCTTCAAATGACTTTGGAAAAGATGTTCTTCCGGCCATGTTGAACGCTGGGGAGCGCATGTTTGCCTATCCGTTCCAGGGATATTGGAAGGATGTCGGAACCATCGAGAGTTTGTGGGAATCCAATATGGACCTGCTCAATCCGAATGTGGATCTGGACTTGAGCGAAGAAAGTTGGAAGATCTATTCACGCAACCCAGTCATGCCGCCGCATTACGTAGCAAAGGACGCCAAGGTACAAAATTCCTTGGTAGCAGAGGGATGTAATGTGTATGGTGAGATCGACTTTGCAGTTTTGTTTGCAGGCGTTTACATTGCGCCAGGCGCACAGGTAAAGGATTCAATCATTATGCCAGGTGCGCGTATTGAGGAAAACGCCATTGTCCAATATGCGATTGTTGCGGAAAATGCGGTGATTGGCAAAGGCAGCGTTGTAGGCGCACGGCCGGAGGACATTGAGAATAAGGACGAATGGGGTGTTGCGGTCGTTGGAAGCGGCTGCGTCCTTGCTCCGGGCACAACCGTACCCCCCAAGGCGATGATTGATGCGGAAACACTTGCAGAGGAGGGGTCAAAATGATGCGCGGAAATAACATACTGGGAATTTTGTTTGCAAATGTCCACGAAGAAAAAATTCGGGAATTGACGGAAAAACGCACCATGGGTTCGGTGCCCTTTGGCGGCCGTTATCGTCTGATCGATTTCCCGCTATCCAATTTGGTGAATTCCGGAATCAATAAGGTCGGTGTGGTTACAAAGGGCAACTACCAATCATTGATGGATCATCTCGGCTCAGGGAAAGCGTGGGACCTGTCTCGCAAGAGCTCCGGCCTGTTTATGCTTCCGCCGTTTGGCCACGAATCCCTGGTCAACAACAGCCGGATTGAATCGCTGGAATCCATCATGCGGTTCCTCACGAATTCCCAGGAAGAATATGTAGTTCTGAGCGATTGCGATGTGATCTGTAACATTGACTATCGCGACGTGATGGTTACTCATATGAAAAATCAAGCGGACATCACCGTGGTTTACCGCTATGGAAAGTTGCCAAAGATGATCAGCAATCCATCGGTTTATACCATTGACCCAGATGGCCGTGTGCGGGACATGGTAATCAATCCACGGCAGAGTGGTGAGTGCAACTTCGGCATGAGTATGCTCTTGATGCGCCGTGATCTGCTGATCCAGATGGTCACCGAGTGTGTGAGCCGCAATCTCTATAATTTTAAGAGAGATTTCCTGCAAAGAAATATTGAGAAATATCGCATTTATACCTATGAGTTTACGGGATTCGCGCAAAATATTTGCTCAATGAACTCCTACTTCGAGGCCAATATGGCCCTGATGCTGCCAAAGGTACGCAGCCAGCTATTTGATTCAAATCGTCCGATTTTCACCAAGGTGCGCGACAACATGCCTGCACGCTACGGCTTAGGGGCGAATGTCAGCAATTCCCTTGTGGCGGATGGGTGCGTCATCGAAGGATCGGTCGAGAATTGCGTGCTGTTCCGCGGCGTGAAAGTCGACAAGGGCAGCAAGCTGGAAAACTGCGTTATTATGCAGGACAGTGAGATTGGGCCGAATTGCAAGCTCAACTATGTCGTGATCGATAAAGATGTTGTAATTAAAAATGATCGTTCCCTCATGGGGTTCCAGTCTTATCCGGTCTTTATCAGCAAGGGTAGCGTGGTTTGATAGGACTGCTTAGATGCAACATGAAAAGCGAAGGAGGAGATCGAAAACCATGAAAGTATTATATTGTACCAGCGAGGCGCGGCCGTTTGCCGCGACAGGCGGCCTAGCGGATGTGGCGGGTTCTCTGCCACAAGCGCTCCGCGAACGGCTGATCGGGTGCCGGGTAGTGATGCCGCTCTACGAAGAGGTTCCGCAGGAGTTACGGGATGGTATGCGTTTTGTCACCAGTTTGTCGGTGCCGGTTGCTTGGCGCCGTCAGTACTGTGGCGTATTCGAAGCGCGTTCCGGCGGTGTGATCTATTACTTAATTGACAACCAGTATTATTTCAAGCGCAAGGGATTGTATGGCCATTATGACGACGCAGAACGTTTTGCGTTCCTGTCCCGTGCCGCATTGGAAATGCTGCCTTACATCGATTTTAAACCGGATATCATTCACTGCAACGATTGGCAAACCGCTCTAGTGCCGATCTATTATAGCATCTTCTATGCCAACAACGAGTGGTACCGTGGAATCAAGACCATTATCACGATCCATAATATCCAGTATCAGGGGAAGTATGGCAAGGAGCTGGTAGAAGATGTACTGGGCATTCCGAAGTCAGAAAACCATCTGTTGGAGTATGATGATTGCGTCAATCTGATGAAGGGGGCAATTGAAACGGCCCACCGCGTAACGACGGTCAGCCCGACCTATGCCCAGGAGATTCTCGATCCGTGGTATTCCCATGAGTTGGACGGTATCTTGCGGGAACGTTCTTGGAAGCTCAGTGGTATCCTGAACGGGATTGATACAGTCAGTTATGATCCGGCGACGGATAAGGACATCTATGCCAATTATACAGCGGACGATTTTGCCAACAAAGCGGAGAATAAACGCGCGTTGCAGGAGCGCCTGTGCTTGTCACAGGACCCGGATGTTCCGCTGATTGGCATGGTTACCCGCATGGTGGCCCATAAGGGCCTTGATCTTGTCAAGGAAGCGCTGGACCAGTTGATGTGGGAGACAAACGCACAGTTTGTGATTCTTGGCTCTGGTGATTTTGAATATGAGAATTTCTTCCGTGATATGCAAAATAAGTATCCGGGCCGCCTATGTGCGTGCTTCGGTTTTGTCCCGGAGCTGTCCCGCAAGATCTATGCGGGCGCAGATATTTTCCTGATGCCCAGTAAGAGCGAACCCTGTGGCTTGGCACAGATGATTTCTCTGCGCTATGGCACAATCCCGGTGGTGCGTGAGACCGGCGGTCTGAAGGATTCCATCCAGGATAGCGGCGACGGCTATGGAAATGGCTTTACGTTCCGTACATATAACAGCGGCGATATGCTGCATGCGCTGCATCGTTCGATCGACGGTTATTACAACCGTGATGGCTGGAAGATCTTGGTTGAACGCGCCATGCGTTGTGACAATAGTTGGGGCAAGTCGGCGAATGAATACATTCGTTTGTATCGTGAACTTGTCAAAGAATAGGATTTGTGATAGAGTGTGTTTGAAAATGCACTCTGGCATAAGGAACAACCTGCCAGGATTTGGCAGGTTGTTCTGTTTTTGGGAGCTTGAGGGGGAACGAAGGATGAGAATAAAAAATATTGCAGTTTTTCTGGCGACGGTTTTGTTGCTGTTAGGGGTTGCGTGCACAGCTGTTCCAGCGGGGGAAACCGGACCGTCTTCGGCCTCCACCGCCCCGGCAAAATCGGAGACGGATGTATCGAGTGAGGAAAGTGCGGTCGTGGAAAGCCGTCCAGAAGGAAATCCCTCTTCAGAGACACCTTTTGAGGCGTTTTCAGATTCTTCTTCGGGACAAGCAATGCTTCCCAGCGCTCCGGAAATGGCCCAGGGACTTTTTTCGCAGGGGTATCCGCAGGCACAGGTAGAATTGGAGAAAATGACCCTTGAGGAGAAAGTGGCGCAGGTATTCCTGTTCCGCTGTCCTTCGGAGGGGGCGCTTTCCACAGTACAGACATATCAGCCAGGCGGATTTATGCTCTTCGCAAAGGATTTCGACGGAAAGACGGCGGATCAGGTTCGTATGGAGCTGGAGTCGTATCAGAACGCCAGCAAAATTCCCCTGTTTTTGGCGGTGGATGAGGAAGGGGGAACCGTTGTACGAGTCAGCCGGAATCCCAACCTAGCACCAAATAGGTTTGAATCGCCGCAACAGGTATTTGAACAAGGGGGAATGCAGGTGATTGTAGAGGATACGGTTCAAAAGACCCAACTGCTTCAGTCCTTAGGGGTGAATGTGAATTTGGCACCTGTAGCAGACGTCTCCATCGATCCGGGGGATTTCATGTATGCGAGGACCTTTGGACAGGATGCGCCGGGCACAGCGGAGTATGTAAAGACCTCTGTGAAAACTTACAACCAGCAGCGAATGGCCTGTGCGTTAAAGCACTTTCCCGGCTATGGGAATAATGTGGATACCCACACCGGCATGGCGCAGGATCATCGTCCCCTTGAGACGTTTACAGATTCCGATTTTTTACCGTTTGAGGCAGGAATTGCAGAGGGCGTGCCCATGATCTTGGTATCGCATAATATTGTGGCCTGTATGGACCCGGACCGGCCGGCTTCCCTCTCACCGGAAGTGCATCGAATTCTTCGGGAGGATCTTGGATTTACGGGGCTGATATTGACCGATGACCTGGCAATGGAGGCGATTCCTGACTACACAGGTGGAGAAAACCCCTGCGCAGCGGCGCTCAATGCGGGCAACGATCTGCTGCTTTCCTCCAACGTACAGGAAGACTATAATGCCCTGCTGAAAGCGGTCCAAAATGGGACTGTCACCGAGGAACGTCTGAATGAGGCAGTGCTTCGGATTTTAGCGATGAAATATTGTACACAATATCAATGGGAAAGGGTGGTAGGATAAATGAATCCGAATGGAATGTACGAAAAAATTCTCCTGACAATGCGGGAAGGACGTTTCCCCGTGGCGCGTTTTGAGCTACATAACGATGCGGAAAAAGAGTTGGTGATGACGGCGTTGGACAATATATATATGATTGCTCCAGAGGATGAAATGGACCTTGTGAAAGCACGCGGAGATGTCCTTCGCAATTTGGAGGAACAAGGGCTCATTTCGATTGATTTTGATTCGCCTGTCTGGGTAGCCGGGGATCATCAAATCTACTACAAAAGTAAAATCTATGAATTGCTTTGCCACACGGCGCTGGAGGCATCGCGCGCAATAGAGGGATGTCTATTCAATTTGCCAGTGTTGCGAAAGGGCTATGCAGAGCTTACTCCGAGGGGCCGGAAGGAGTCGCGCCGTCTGTTGGCTTGCCGCCGGATGAATCACGTTCGCTAAACAAAAAGAGAAAGTCCAAAGAGGTGGACGTCAGGCCCATTATTCTCTCATGCAGGCCGCTTTGGCAACCATGTGGATCAATGCATTCTAGCAAGCGTTTCAACCGTTTTGTAGAAGGGCGCTGGTGAAATGACTTTTTGGATGGGCGGCAAAGTGGCAGAGGCGCTTTGCATGTATCTGCGTGATAGAAAAGGGGAGAGGTAAAATACATAAAAAAGCCGTTCCACTCTTTGTGGAACGGCAATCAAACGATTGTTTGCATTTTTATAAGGTTCCTGTTATAATGGAACTGTTTTCAGCGATTATTTTCGGGCGGTAGGATGGGGCTTTTCCATGGGCTTCTTTCCACCGCCCATGCGTCCCTCCGCATTTTGAATCAGGTTGAACAGGGAGGACGCGAAAAGAGGATATTCCTCTGAAAGTTGTTCCGGAGAGAGAGGCGGGGCCTGATCCTTTTTGAGTCCTTCCATGTCTTCTATATCTTCCCCACAGGCAAGCGCCTCGGCATTGGAAATGGCAACCTCCTGTGCCGCATTGGAGCGGCCGTTGCTCAACCGCTGCGGAACCGAGAACAAACCCTGCGGATTTTTGCCATTTGCCGAATACAACAGACGGAAGGCTTTGTAGACCGCAACACTTAGAAAAGACGAAATTTCCGTTGTCAGATGCTTGTTATTACATTTTTGGAGAATGCCGTAGATCACATTTAAGGAATTGGCAATCAGCTTTTTATTCAATGTGGGGAGCAGGCTGCCTTTAAACACGTTTTCCTTGCCGGCGGCATCCGGCTCCGGAAGATCTTCTACGGTGATCATCGCACCACTGCGGTGTGGAGAACGGCCAAGAAGATAATCGGTGGAGACATTGTAAAAATCTGCAACCTTTACAACAAATTCAAGGCCGCATTCCCGAATGCCTTTTTCATAGTGGGATAGCAGTGCCTGAGAGACACCCAATTGTTCTGCGGCGCTTTTTTGGCTTAAACCGCGCTCCTTGCGCAGCAGCGTGATAATCCTTGGAAAATGACTGTTCATGTTGCTGTCCTCCACCCCTATGCTGGATAGTATTTCGGAATGCGTTCCAAAGCGAACGCACCGTCAAGATCGTTTCAGAAGGCCGCGCAGAAAGCAAAGCTCCAAGTCGCCTTGCTCCAACGCGCTGGACCGCATCCATTTCACACATTTCGACCAAATGGCACAGGAAGAAATGGACGGGATACGTCGAAAAAGCGTATATTTTGCAGAATAACGTATAGTAAAGTATATACTAAATACAACATTTTGTAAACCACTAGATACAGTGCTTTTTTCAGGATTTGCCACAAGAACAAGTGCTCAGTGAAGGATATTTACGAAAGGTGGTGGCTGGTGAAATATCTGTTTCACCGTTATCTTATGAAATCCTATACCATACATCTGATCCGGCACGGGATTGCCGAGGGGAATTTACTGGGGCAGTACATCGGGAGGACCGATTCCCCTCTTGCCGACGAAGGCCGTAAAGCCCTGCAAGCGCTCAAGGAAACATATGCATATCCTTCCGCACAGGTTTTTTATTGCAGCCCTATGAGCCGGTGTGTGGAGACTTTGCGAATTCTTTACCCGGAGGCAGAACCTGTCTTGATCGATGGGTTCCGTGAATGTGATTTTGGCGACTGGGAGGGAAAGACTGCCAAGCAGCTGGCAGAAGAGGACCCGCGTTTCTTGCAATGGATGGAAAGCAGCCGCTCCGTAGCGCCGCCCCATGGGGAGAGCACCGGCGTGTTGGTCCAACGTACCTGTGCTGCCTTTGAAAAGTTGGTAGAGGAACTGATGCGTTCCGGTACAACGTCAGCAGTGGTGGTGGCGCACGGCGGCACGCTGATGTCGATTCTTTCGGCGTATGGTTTGCCGCGCGCCAGCTTTTACGACTGGATGACTGAAAATGGCTGTGGTTACTCCATGCGGATCACGCCGGGATTGTGGATGCGTTCCATGGTGGCCGAGGTGTACGACACTATTCCAGCGGGACGCAACGCAGAGGGTGGCGACGAAAAATTCATCGTCGATCTTGCGCGAGAAGCTGCAAATCGTGCATTTCGAAAGAATACCCCAGAATTGGACGGAAAAAATGCCCCGACGGAGGGTTGACATTTTTGCAAAGAACCGTTAATATAAATATCATAAAGAAAAGGCGATGACGGGAATAAGACTTGCGTTTTTTCTTCAGAGAGCCAGCGGTTGGTGTGAGTTGGTGGGAAGGCGTTGGTGTATAGCTCATCCCTGAGCTGCCGGTTTGATTGGTTTGCGTAGAACCGGACGTATGGCTGCGTTATAAGCAAAGGCCTTGTTGGAGGCTGAAGGGCGCGTAAGCGCTGAATTTGGGTGGTACCGCGGATTTATAAATTCGCCCCGAACTTTCTGAGGAAGGTTCGGGGATTTTTTATTTCTATAGGAGGATCTTGCTATGTACGAAAGTTTTCACAAGTATATTCCTTTCCAGCCAGTCCCACTGCCGGACCGCACTTGGCCGGAAAAAGTGATTACAAAAGCGCCTGTCTGGTGCAGCGTTGACCTGCGCGACGGAAACCAGGCGCTGATTGACCCCATGAATCTCGAGGAAAAATTGCGTTTTTTCCAGACGCTTGTGGACATCGGTTTTAAAGAGATTGAGATCGGATTCCCGTCCTCTTCGGAGACGGAATATGAGATCTGCCGGACCCTCATCGACCGAAACTTGATTCCGGACGACGTGACCATCCAAGTGTTGGTACAAGCGCGCCCTCATTTGATTAAAAAGACCTTTGAGGCGATTCAGGGCGCTAAAAATGTGATCGTACATTTCTATAATTCGACTTCGACCTTGCAGAGAAAAGTGGTATTTAAGACCGATATGCAGGGCGTCATCGACATTGCGGTCAACGGTGCAAAGCTTATCAAAGAACTCACCGATGAAGAGGTCGCCAGGACAGGGATGAACATCCGCTATGAGTATTCGCCGGAGAGTTTCTCGGGAACAGAGATGGACAATGCCGTTGCGATCTGTGAGGCGGTGATGGATGTTTTAAAACCTACACCGGACAATAAACTGATTCTAAACCTGCCGAATACGGTGGAGATGAGCACCCCGAACCACCACGCAGACCAGATCGAATATTTTTGCCGTCATATCAAAAACCGCGACAGCGTTATCGTCAGTCTACATCCGCACAATGACCGCGGCACCGCAACGGCTGCTACAGAGTTGGGGCTGTTGGCAGGGGCGGAACGTGTGGAAGGCACCCTGTTTGGAAATGGAGAGCGCACCGGGAATGCAGACATCATGAATGTTGCAATGAACCTGTACTCCCAAGGGGTGGACCCAGAACTGGATTTCTCCAATATCCGCGAAATTCGTGAAATTTATGAAAAATGTACCCGCATGAAGGTACATGACCGCCATCCCTATGCGGGCAATTTGGTGTTTACCGCGTTCTCCGGTTCGCACCAAGATGCCATCAAAAAGGGTGTCGATTACATGCGTGAACACGACACCCAGTACTGGGAAGTCCCGTATCTTCCGATTGACCCAGCGGATGTCGGGCGTAAATATGAGCCGATCATCCGCATCAACAGCCAGTCTGGCAAGGGTGGAGCGGCCTTTATCATGCAGCAGAGCTTTGGCTATGAGCTTCCAAAGGCAATGCATCCGGAGTTCGGGGCGATGGTCAAGGCGGCTTGCGACGAGGCAGGGCGAGAGTTATTGCCAAACGAGATTTTCGATATTTTCCGTGCACATTATCTCGATGTCAAATATCCATACAACCTCAAAAAATATAAGCTCTATGAGGAAAACGATGTGGACGGTGAAACCGTTGTGCATTTTGAAGGCAATCTGCGTTTCCGCCATGAGGACCATCAAATCAGCGCAGCTGGCAACGGCCCGATCGATGCCTTCTTTAAGGCGTTGCGTACAGTGGGAATTCACGACTACAAATTCGTCACCTACCGCGAGCATGCAGTCTCAGAAGGTGCGGACTCTAAGGCCATTTCGTATATCCAACTGACGGCGCCGAATGGAAAGACAGTGTTTGGCGTTGGCATGGACGGAAACATCAGCTTGGCTTCCATCAAAGGCATTATCTGCGCCATTAACCGCGCATGTAGTGAAGAAGAGACCGCTTCCAAGGCGGATTGAACCATCATGGTTTGAACTGCTTTTGTGGCGAGATGGAGGGCGGGGTGCTTGCAGCCTTCTGTGAAAAGATCTCTGTTTTCACCCCCAATTGGCCCGTTCTTAAAGAATGCAGGGGGCTTTTGACACATCTCTTATAGAAATAAGGGTACGCTTTCATTCTTGGAAAAGATCGTCTTAATAGTGAGCATCCTTGTTTTTTCAGCAATAGATTGCGGTGTCTAGAATTTGGCAGAGAACAGAGAAAAAGATTTTGTGCATCCCATATGGAATTTATACGACATTTCTATGCTATATAATGAGGAGGTACATCCAATGAATACATACAAAATTGTATTGTTAAAGGGTGACGGCATTGGCCCTGAAATTGTGGACCAGGCAGTCAAAGTTCTCACCAAAGCCGGGGAGAAATTCGGCTTTGGTATCGATTACGAAGAGGCCTTGCTGGGCGGAAGTGCTATTGATGCCACAGGCACTCCGCTTCCACAGGAAACAATCGACAAGTGCAAGGCGGCGGATTCAACGTTACTCGGTGCAGTAGGCGGTCCCAAATGGGATACGTTGCCGGGCGACCAGCGGCCGGAAAAGGGCTTGCTGGGAATTCGCGGCGCCCTTGAATTATTTGCAAATCTGCGTCCAGCCGTCATTTTTGATGAGTTGCGCGACGCTTCACCGCTCAAGACGGAAATCATCGGGGGAAAGCTCGACGTGATGGTGGTCCGTGAACTGACCGGCGGCATCTATTTTGGAGAGCGCGGCCGCAAAGAGGTCAACGGGGTTCCTGCTGCATACGATACCGAGATGTATACGGCGCCTGAGATTGAGCGGATTGCACGTGTCGCCTTCGAAATGGCCCGCAAGCGCAATAAGAAGCTGTGCAGCGTAGACAAGGCCAATGTATTGGAGTCCTCCCGTCTGTGGCGTGCAACCGTTGCGCGCATCGGCGCGGAAGAATTTCCAGATGTAGAACTCAGCAATATGTATGTAGACAATTGTGCGATGCAGTTGGTGCGCAATCCGCAGCAATTCGATGTGATTGTCACAGCGAATATTTTCGGCGACATTCTCTCCGATGAGGCGTCCATGATTAGCGGCAGCATTGGCATGCTGGCTTCTGCAAGCCTGGGTTCCGGAAAGGCCGGATTGTATGAACCGATCCATGGATCGGCGCCGGACATTGCAGGGACGGGAAAAGCCAATCCTCTGGCAACTATTTTGTCCGCGGGAATGATGCTCAAGTATTCTTTGGAGCAGCCGCAGGCAGCTCAGGCCATTGAGGATGCCGTTTCTGCCGCCTTAAAACAGGCACGTACGCCGGATATTGCGACAGAGGGGCTTCGTACGGTTACCTGTGAAGAAATGGGCGATCTGGTTTGCAGCCTTCTGTGAGAGGGTACGTTAAAGAGTTGGGGCGATTGAGAGAGTGGAACAGAAAGCTTTGACCTTTCGGAAAGGTCTCAAGGACGGCATGCCGATCTGTTTGGGTTACCTCAGCGTATCCTTTGCCTTTGGAATCATGGCGACGCAAGGGGGACTGCCGGCGTGGGTGGCGCTTCTGATCTCCATGACGAACTTGACCTCTGCGGGACAGGTCGCAGGGACGCAGCTGATTTTGGCGGGTGGAATGTACGTTGAAATCGCGGTTACGACGTTTATTATCAATATCCGGTATATGCTGATGTCGCTGTCTCTTTCGCAGAAGGTGGAGTCCAAGATGACCAATCTGGAGCGTTGGGTGTTGGCTTTTGGTATTACGGATGAAATTTTTGCGGTTGCTATGCAACAGAGGGAGGAGATCAACGCAAAATACCTGTCCGGGTTGATTGCTACGCCCTATGTGGGATGGGCCTTAGGGACCCTGCTTGGCGCTACCGCGACAGGACTCTTGCCGGATTCTCTGCGCAATGCCCTCGGTATTGCCATCTACGGCATGTTTATTGCGATTATCATACCGCCTGCTTGTAAGGCAAAGCCCATCGCAATGGTGGTGCTTCTTTCGACGGCTTTAAGCTGTTGTTTCCAATGGCTCCCCTTCCTCAACCAGATTTCGACGGGCTGGGTTATCATCATCTGCGCAGTGGTTGTGTCCGCTTATGCGGCAGTGCGCTACCCGATGGATGAAGAGGAACCGCCGGAGAAAGCGGGTGGCGTAGGATGACATTGGATTTGCAACGAATATTGATCTCCGTGGCGATTATGGCCGGTGTGACATATGTCATTCGCGTATTGCCATTGGCAATCTTTAAAAAAAAGATTCAAAACCGGTTTATCCGATCCTTTTTGGCTTACGTACCCTATGCGGTGCTGGCAGCCATGACTTTTCCAGCAATTCTGTTTTCCACTGCGGAAACAGTGACCATACAAAGCATTTTGAGCGCAGCCGCGGGGTTGGGAGTTGCCCTGGTGCTGGCTTACAAAGACAAGGGGCTGCTTACGGTAGCGGTGGGGGCGACGGCGGCAGCGTTCTTGGTGGATCAGATTACAAGGATTTTTTTGGTATAAAAGGAAAAGTGGACGATGCGCGCGGCTCGTCCACTTTTCTTATTCTTATAAATATTTTAGTAGCCAAAGGTCCCGCTGAGTGACTCGTCCTGTTCGATCCAATCGGATACAGCAACCGAGATGAACGCATTTTTATTTAAACGGATCACTACGCGGGCAATACCAGCGTTGATGATCTGCCGCTTGCACATGGAGCAACTGGAGGCATTTTCTACATATTCCCCGGTTTTGGCGTCCTTTCCCACGAGATATAGAGTGGAACCAATCATATCCCGGCGGGCAGCGCTGATGATTGCGTTTGCCTCTGCATGAACAGAACGGCAGATCTCATAGCGCTCTCCACGGGGAATACCCAGCTTCTCCCGAATACAAACGCCCATGTCGATACAGTTCTTGCGCCCACGCGGTGCGCCGTTGTAGCCGGTGGAGACGATCTCGTCGTTATGTACAATAATTGCGCCAAAATTGCGGCGCAGACAAGTTCCGCGCTCTGCGACGGTCTCCGCAATATCCAGATAGTAATTTTCTTTGTCAGTCCGGATCATACTTTCCCTCTTTCCTTGTGCGTTTTTATCCATCTCTATGATAGGGGATTTTCGCGCGAGAATCAATGGCATTCCAAGAATTTCTGTGATATAATAGGCAAAAACCACAATCGAGCAAGAGGATCATGCCGGATGTGTTCGGTTTGCTACAGGGTAGAATTTTGGCGTGTGCTTCAGAAAAACTTTGGCTGCGGAATGCCGCCGGTGTGCGGTTTTCCTGTTGCAGCCCGTTTTTATTGTGGGAAACTATGAAGAAATTTGCCCTTTTGGGGCGTTCGGAGGGAATCATTTTGCAGGAAATCCAACGGCTGTCCGACCCATCGGCAGTAAAAGCACTGTTAGCAAGGCACGGATTTACATTTTCCAAATCTTTAGGACAGAACTTTCTCGTCAATCCTTCCGTATGCCCTCGGATGGCAGAAGAATGCGGCGTGGGTCCGGGCGTCGGAGTATTGGAAGTTGGCCCTGGGATCGGCGTGCTGACAGTGGAACTGGCGAAACGTGCGGAGAAGGTAGTTTCCATAGAACTGGATAAACGTCTCTTGCCCGTTTTGGGGGAGACGCTCGAAGGGTATCCAAACACCAAAGTAGTAAATGACGACATTCTGAAGGTTGACCTGCAGCCGCTTTTGCAGAGGGAATTCGCCGGCATGGAGGTGGTTGTATGTGCCAATCTGCCATATTATATCACATCGCCGGTGATTATGCGGCTGCTAGAGGAGCGCTTGCCGATCCGGGCCTTGACCGTGATGGTACAGAAGGAAGCAGCACAGCGCCTATGCGCTTTACCAGGGACACGGGCATGTGGCGCGGTGAGCATAGCGGTACAGTATTATGCGGTGCCGCGTGTTCTTTTCCAAGTATCCCGTGGGAGCTTTTTGCCGCCGCCCAACGTGGATTCCACCGTGATTCGGATGGACGTGCGTGAGCATCCACCGGTTACGGTGTCAAATGAAACGCACTTTTTTGCACTGGTGAAGGCGGCGTTTGGACAGCGGCGTAAGACCATTCTGAATGCAGTTTCTGCGGGCCTTTCGCTTCCCAAAGAGCGGGTAGCACAAGCCTGCGTTCAGGCAGGAATCTTACAAACTGCCCGCGCGGAACAGCTCACCATGGAACAGATGGCTGCTTTGTGCAGCGCCTTAGATTTGAAATGAGAGGGGGTCTCCAGATGTCCGACCATAAGCTTGCCTTTATCTTTTTTGAAATTGGGATGATCTTATGTGTGGTAGCCATGATTTTAGGTCCCATTGGGATAGAAGTCTGGTCTGTAGCCTGTTCAGCGGTTGCCATCTTTTTGGCGTGTGCCGGTATTTATCTTGCTTTTTGCAGTTGGGATTCGGCGCCTGAGCAGCAGAAAAGAATCCTACGGGGAGATGATGGAACAGAAGCAAAATCCGTCGCTGCTATGGAGGAATCTGGGATACCGGAAGAGGAATTTTCTGAAGAAAAATCGAATCTTGTGCCGGGGGAGACCTTCTCATTTAGGCCTTCTGGTGTAGAGGGTCAGGAGAAAGAGTCGTAGGATTTGCCCACACAGACAAAGGAGTCCCTCTGTGGACGGGAAATGATCGAAAGAAAAATCAAAGAATGAATATTTTTAATAGGGACAGCCTCCGCAAAAAGCAGGGCATCCCTATCGCTATTAAACGAATCTTTGTTTGTATCGATGCCAACAAAGGGGTATCCCAAAAGTCCTGAAAGGACGGAAGGATACCCTTGTTTTTTAAAAACTCAAATATTTTACCAAAAAGAAAAGAGGATGCCCCTCCTATGAATCGAACAATTCGTAGTTTGGGGCATCCTCTTACTGGTTCCTATGCGTATCATACAAAAATAGTGAGTTCATTTTTAGAGTGCCTGAATCTCAATCGTGTCCTCTGAAAGACGCTCAGTAAAGAATCGCACCATATTTGGATGAGAGAGGTTCCAATATCTCGTCCTCAATCTGGCATTCACTGTCAACGATCAAACGCCCTTGGAAGTACCGTAGGGCCGCTTCCAAAATCGGTGCACTGTCGCAATGTACGGCAATCGGAAGACGGGTCATGCTGCTGTTTTCTGCGAGTACATAGGCGTCATCGATGCTTTCAATTTCTACCAGGGCTGTATTGCAACGGTCGTCGTCCAAGTCGATTAGGTCGTCGTCCAGATGCCCGGTGCAGGCCAAGGGTTCGCTGAATACAAGGTCGTCTCCTAAGAAAAAGGCCTCCGTTTCGATCGTGGCCGCATAATTGTCAGGCTCTTTTGCAATTTCGGGAGGGCCGAATTCCTGCGCCACCTTTTTCAGCGCAGAAATATGCGCAGGAGTAGAATCGTCGTATCCGCCTACGATGCGGGCGCCGGCCTGCATCAGCAGGCGCATTTTCTCGGCAAAGGCCGCGGGGGAGAGGAGCGTACCATCGGTGTTTCGAGCATTTGGCTTTGCGATGATGGGAACCGCTGTGTGGAGGCGAACTTCCTCGATCAAAGAAAGCATAGGGTCGAGCAAGCAGTTCAGGCCGATGGCATCCACTCCCATGGCCTGTAGCGTGATGACCACCGGAAGCAAAGAACTGCCGGTAACCGTATGACCACTTTCGTCCACTGCGATGGTGACGAATACAGGCAGATCGGTTGTACGCGCAGCAAGAACCGCTGCGCGCATATCGGCCAAAGAGGTCTGCGATTCAATTGCAAGAAAATCGACGCCCGCTTGATCGAGTGCTCGGATCTGCTGGCGGTACAAGTCGTATATGTCGTCAAAGTCGGCCTCTCCAAAAGGGGGGACGAACAGGCCGCTGGGACTGACATTACCGCCCACCAGTACCCCGCGTGGTTTTGCAATGCTCTGTGCCAGGCGCACCAGCTCGGTGTTCAATTCTACCACGCGCCCTTCCAGACCATAGGCGGAGAGCAGAGCCGCATTCGCCCCAAAGGTTGGAGCAAACACTGCCTGGGAACCTGCATCGATGTATGCATTCAATAAAGTTTGCAGCATTTGTGGGTGCTGTAAAACCCACTGCTCCATACCGAGCCCACCAGGCCGGCAGACATCTGCCGGCATACCAGCAGACAGAAGCGCTGTACCGGTGGCTCCGTCCAATAACATGGGTAACGGATATGGGAAATCTTCCATGATTTTGTTCTCCTGTAAGGTTTCGTTTCAAGGCGGAATCACATGGATTCGGGCGCTGAAATTTTTAGCAGGGACAACACATTGCGGATAACGGTTGCTGTTGCTTTGCACAAACAGATGCGTGCGGCGCGCAGACGGTCCTCTTCATCCTTCACACGGCAAGTATTGTAAAATTTATGGAACAGGTTGGCCAGTGTGATCACATAGCGCGTGATACGGGCGGGATCGTAATCCTTTGCCGCTGCGACGATTTCGTCCGTGTAGGCAGAAAGGTGACGGATGAGGTCGATCTCCTCCTGTGTATTTAAGAGAGAAAGTTCTTCGTCGGAACAGGCTCTCGGTTCAATTCCTTCCGCTTTAAGAGCCTTCAGGATACTGCAAATGCGCGCATGTGCGTACTGTACGTAATAGACCGGGTTCTGAGCGTCCTGCTGAACTGCAAGGTCAAGGTCAAAGTCCATCTGAGAGGTGGCTTCACGCATGTTGAACAAGAAACGTGCAGCGTCTACGGGAACCTCATCTAGAAGGTCGGCCAGCTGGATCGCCTTGCCGGTACGCTTGCTCATACGGACCACTTCGCCATTGCGGACCAGGCGGACCAGCTGAATCAAAACGATGTCTAGTTTGCTGCCGTCGAGTCCGACTGCATCCATAGCGGCCTTCATACGGGCTACATGGCCGTGATGATCGGCCCCCCAAACGTCGATACAGCGGTCAAAACCACGCTTAGCAAATTTGTTGCGATGATAGGCGATGTCCGCCGCAAAATAAGTGGGGTTGCCATTCTGGCGGACCAGGACTTCATCCTTTTCCGCGCCGAAGGTGGTAGCGCGATACCAGAGGGCGCCTTCCTTGTCATAGGTCAGGCCCTTGTCCTTTAGAATCTGGATGGTCTCGTTCAACTCGCCATCGTTGTGCAATTTACTTTCCAAGAACCATTCATCGTATTGAATGCCATATTTGGCGAGGTCTGCCTGCATTTTGGCAATGTTGCGCGGCAGCGCAAAGTCCACCAAGGCCTTTTGGCGCACAGAAGATTCCACATTTACATAGCGGTCGCCGAATTCCTTCGAGAACTGTGCGGCGCGCTCTTTAATGTCGTCGCCATGGTAGCCGTCCTCTGGAAATTCCACCGCATCCTCGCCCTTATAAATCTGCAAATAACGCGCTTCCAAAGAATTGCCAAACTTTTCAATCTGGTTGCCCGCGTCGTTGACGTAAAATTCGCGCCACACGGAATATCCCGCCGCGTCCAATACCGCTGCCAAACAGTCGCCCAGAGCGCCGCCGCGTGCATTTCCCATGTGCATAGGACCCGTCGGATTGGCGGAAACAAACTCCACCATGATCTTTTTCCCCTGGCCGTATTCACTGCGGCCATACGCGTCTCCCAGTGTCTCAATGTCTTTCAGTACATCCACATAGAACTGCTTGCTCAGAAAGAAATTGATAAAACCGGGGCCGGCGATTTCAAAACGGTCAAAATAGGTGCCGTTCAAGGCCAGATTGTTTGTGATCGCCTCCGCGATTTTGCGGGGGGCTGCGTGGAAGGCGCGCGCGCTTACCATTGCAGCGTTGGTGGCCCAATCGCCGTGTGCCCGGTCTGCGGGTACCTCGATGGAAAATTCAGGAATGTCCGCCTGCGGCAGTTCGCCGTTGGCACAGGCTTTTTCCATGGCGGTACGGATAATATTCCTCAGTTCAGTGGTCGCCTGCTGCACGAGTTTTGACATCTTTGTTTTCTGCCTCCTTGATGGTAATCAAAATTTCATTCGAGCTGGACAGGTTGGAATTGATGTCCAGCGTATAGCGAACCTCCAGCTTGCCACCCTCGTCGGTCAAACTGGAGTGTAACTGGCTGGTGAAGATCCCGATCATCATGTTGCCGTAGCCGGTGTCGTACTGACAGAGGTGACGTTTGCCGTTCTCCAAAACCAGTCGGGTACTTCCCGCACCGCGCATCAGAGTCACTTTGTCATTTCCTTCGACCTTCAGCACAGAGGTCACCGGCTTTCCGTTCTCTTCACTGTCATATTCTTTATAGGTAATATAACGATTTTTTCCTTTTTTTACATAGGAACCGAGCGTGGTGACCTGAACCTCGCCGGTTTCACCGTCCACCTGCTGGCGTCCCAAAATGGAAATTAAATAATTTTCCTGCATTTTTACATTCCCCCTACCTTGGGTCAATAGCGGTTGATGTCGATTTGGTGGACCTCCTGGCCGATGTCCCTGCCAAGAAAGATGCCAGCAATGCGGGAGAAATCGTCTACCCGATCGCTCACATAGAAGGAACAGTCCCCCTTGGCGGGACGGTCACACAAAAGGCCGCGCTCTTCCAGCACCTTGCTGCAACAAAAGGCAGTCTCCCGCCCGCTGTCGATCAACGTAACTTCCTTTCCCATAGTTGCGCCGATAATCCGGCTGATAATCGGATAATGGGTGCATCCCATAATGAGTGTGTCTACACCGGCATCTCGCAACTCCCCAAGATAACGCTCCGCGACAAGGCGGGTGACCTCATCGTCATCTGCAACAAAGCCGTTCTCTACCAAAGGAACAAATAGGGGGCACTCGCGGTCGTAGACTTGGATTTCCGAATCGATCTCTGCGAGGGCTCTGCGATAAGAACCGCTGCGGATCGTGGCAGAGGTCCCAATGACCCCCACGCGCTTGTTGCGCGTTGCGGCAGATGCAGCGAGCGCTGTCGGATGTAGGACATCGATAAAAGGGACACCCTGGGGCTTTTTGAGGTTTCTGGCCAGAGAACTGACGGTGCCGCACGCAACAACAATCATTTTGACACGGTTTTCCGTCAGAAAGTGGATGTCTTGGGCGGCATATTTTAGAATCGTCTCTTGGCTTCGGGAACCGTAAGGCACACGCCCCGTATCGCCAAAATAGACGATGTGTTCCTGTGGCATAATCTCCAAAAGCTCTTTGACCGCCGTCAGGCCACCGAGCCCGGAATCGAAAACGCCGATTGGTCGGTTATCCATATTTTTTGTTCCCTATCCCTTCCCGTTCTTACATCCGGCCTTCCTTTTCAAAGGCGAGCTGAATCAATTGGTCCAACAGGTCTGGAATCGGCACGCCACATGCTTCCCAAAGTTTGGGATACATGCTGATCGAGGTGAATCCGGGCAATGTATTGAGCTCGTTGAGCAGAACTTCGGTCCCACCCCGCACAAAGAAATCGACACGCGCTAGACCTGTGCAGCCCAAGAGACGGTATGCACGTTCCGCAGTGTGACGGAGCTCTTCGGAAACCTCCGGCGCGAGATGTGCAGGGATATAGAGCTGTGATGTTCCGTTTTTATATTTGTCGTCGTAATCGTAGAAGTCGGCAGAAGGAGCGATTTCCCCCACAATGGAGGATTTGGGGACATCGTTTCCCATTACGGCGCATTCGACCTCCTGGCCGACAATGCATTCCTCAATGACCACTTTGCTGTCCTCGCGGGCGGCCTTGGAGACCGCTGCATCCAGATCTTCTTCCCGCTCTACTTTACTGACTCCTACAGAAGAACCGGCATTGGCGGGCTTGACAAAGACCGGATAGCCGAGACGCGCCTCGACCTTTCGTTTGATCTTTTCGATGCCTTCGCCGGAATAGTTGCAGGCAAAGAACCAAAGATAATTGGCCTGTTTGATACGCGCGCCGGTCAAAAGGGTATGAGCGATTGCTTTATCCATGCACACGGCAGAAGCTGAGGTCCCACAGCCGACAAAAGGAATGCCGGCCATTTGGAATAGGCCCTGAATGGTGCCATCCTCGCCGTTTTTTCCATGTAGCACGGGAAAAACCAGATCGAGCTTTACCGTTTCACAGGCGCCGCAGCCATTCATGACCACAAGTCCCCTTATAGAGCGGTCAGGGGAGAGGAATGCAACACGGTTGTTTGGATTTTGTTCCCAAGCGCCGCTTGCAATGTCCTCTGTAGAACTGTCCGTCAGAAACCATCGGCCAGCTTTATCAATGCCTACAAGAATTACGTCATATTTTTCTTTTGAAATATTTTCAACAACGCATTTTGCAGAAAGTCGGGAGATCTCATGCTCCGAAGAACATCCGCCGAAAATCACGGCAATCCTGCGTTTCTCCATAAGATATAACCTCCTGGATTATTCGGGATTTTGCGTGTTAAGACTCATTGGCTACACGCGGACCCTTGAATATATATGATAACACACGGCCCAATTCTGCGCAATCTCTACATTTGCCAACGCAAGACGCTGCTACAAAGAATTGCTGGATATTTCGCCGATAAACCGTGGAAGGGGCAATGTGTCGCCGATAAATTAGTATGGTGACAAAAAAATAAATATGTAGTATAATCAACAGAAAAAGGATCAGAACAGCCGTAGGGTCCGTGGGTGCGGACGGCTTTCATAGAGCAGGAGTGATAATTGTTGGATCAGAAGGCATTTGACCTGATTGTAGAGAAAACGGGCGCTTCGCTCGCGCCGCAGGGATTCCAGCGGGACAAAAACGGTGAGAATGAAACCACCGCGTTGTTTGTCGGCGAGAGTGTGGCATACAGCGTCTTTTTTGACGAGCAGAAAAAGCAGTTTGAACTGCGGGCCTGCGCAATGACCGAGGATGGTCCGGACGAAAAGTGGAAGGTCCTTTCCCGCTGGCTGTTTGAGCCGGAAGAGCGGCCGCTCGCGGAGGCGGAGAGTATTGCCAACGATTTTGTGGAAACCATCGAAGGGCCTCGCCGTGTGGCAGCGGTCCAGACGGCAAAGCGCAAGTCAAAGGGCGGCGAAAACAATGCGGACCCGCTTTTCTTTTTTAACCGCCTTGTGGGAATTTTCCCGGAATTGCGCGAGGAGATCACGGAAGAGCGTTCCTGGTATGGGATGGTGCGCGGGGTGACCTTTGCGCGGGAACACGTGTTGCCCAAGATAGAGACCTTTTTAAACTCTGCGCGGCCGGAGCAGATGAAACGCCTTTGCGATGTTTTGGGAGATATGTATGTCGCAGGGGACATGGATGTGCGTTCGATTATCACCATCGTTCTGCTGAACGGGATTCACGACCCGGAGATTGTGGAACAAAAGATGGTGCCCCAGTTCCGCAAAGAGTTGCAGGAAGCATACCGTGCGGGAAAAAAATATCGGGGAAAGACCGTAAAACCGGAAAAGAAAAAGAAAGAAAAGAAATATTCAGCGGAGACGTTAAACGACTTGCGTTGAAGCAGGGAACTCTTATCAGCTGGCGGCTGAGAGGGAGGCGCCGTTGCAGTGTCCGTTCATCGAGGCGCTACAACGGCTGTTTATCCCTTGTAGTCGGGAAAGTCTAGGGAAATTGCGGCTTTTTCGCAAGTTTTTCGAAAAATTCCCTTGACCGTTGGGCGAGGGTATGGTATAGTTATCTTACCTCATAAATTGGGGTTCTTTTTTTGTGCCCTTTTTTGAGGGAGGCTGTGGGCCTGCAACGAACGTGGGTCCGGGGAACTGTGCAACCGCGCAGATCCTTGAAAATTGTTCCGTATAACGGGAGGTGCCGTCATGAGAGTGAAAATCGTATTAGCCTGCACAGAGTGCAAACAGCGCAACTACAACACTATGAAAAACAAGAAGAATGATCCGGACAGACTTGAGATGAACAAGTACTGCCGTTTCTGCAGGAAGCACACGCTTCATAAGGAAACGAAGTAATCCGGACGGAGGGACAGAAAATGCCAGAAAATACCGAGAAGTCCGTCAAGGACACCGAAAAGGCCGTTAAGGCTGACAAGCCGGCAAAGACGGAAAAGTCGGACAAGAAGGAAAACGCATTTGTCCGCTTTTTCAAGAACACAGGCAAGTTCCTTCGCGACGTTAAGAATGAGGTCAAAAAGATTGTGTGGCCAACCCCAAAGTCTGTGTTTAAAAACACAGGCGTTGTCCTGGTGACCATCCTTGTCATCGGTCTGTTCATCTTTGGGCTGGACACCGTATTTATGAACCTGCTGGGGCTGATTATGAATATCGCCAAGTAGGAAGCGGAGGAATGGCTATGCCCGAAGAAGGAAAATGGTACGTTGTTCATACCTATTCCGGGTATGAAAACAAAGTGGCCTCCAACCTGGAAAAAACCGTTGAAAACCGTCAGTTGCAGGATCTGATTCAGGAGATCCGCGTTCCCACCGAGACGGTTACCGAAATTAAGGATAACAAGAAACGCGATGTGGAGCGCAAGATTTTCCCTGGATATGTGCTGGTCAAAATGGTTTTGACGGACGAGTCCTGGTATGTCGTGCGGAATATCCGCGGATGCACAGGGTTTGTCGGTCCGTCCTCCAAGCCGATCCCGCTCACCAATGAAGAGGTGGCCAAGCTCGGCGTGGAAAAACGCGAGGTGGAAGTCAACTATGGCGTAGGCGATTCCGTCCAGATCGTCGATGGTCCTTTGGAGGGCTTTGTCGGCACCGTGGAGGAAGTCGACCTAGAAAAGAACCGCGTCCGTGTTACAGTCAGTATGTTCGGACGGGAAACGCCGGTGGAGCTGGAGCTCGACCAGGCGGAAACAATGGAATAAGGACCCGAAGGGGTCCGGGCCGTTGGGGTTTGCCCAACGTGTCGGCAAGTGAGGTAATATGCGGGCAACCGCTTATTATGAGGGACGAAGTCCCCTGGGGAGCATAAAGAACCGCTTCCCCTGTGGGAGGAACGGCTAAAATGCTTGTTCCGCCATTTACCACAAATTTTGGAGGTGCAGAAAATGGCTCAAAAGGTTACGGGCTTGATTAAGCTCCAGATACCGGCTGGCAAAGCAACGCCGGCGCCGCCTGTTGGACCGGCTCTCGGTCAGCACGGCGTCAACATTATGGCGTTCACAAAGGAATTCAATGAGCGCACAAAGGGAGACGCAGGACTGATTATTCCTGTTGTTATCACGGTCTATGCGGACCGTTCGTTTACCTTTATCACAAAGACGCCGCCTGCGGCCGTTCTGATCAAGAAGGCCTGCGGAATTGAAACCGCATCGGGCGAGCCGAACAAGAAAAAGGTTGCAAAGATTACCCGTGAGCAGGTCAAGAAGATTGCCGAACAGAAAATGCTCGACCTCAACGCTGCTACTGTCGAATCTGCTATGAGCATGATCGCTGGCACTGCACGCAGCATGGGCATCGAAGTCGTAGATTGATCACCCGGGTGGGAGGAACAAATCCGATTTACCACTCAATAGGGAGGAAAACCAATGAAACACGGTAAAAAATATGTCGACAGCGCAAAGCAGGTCGACCGTTCCAAGTTCTATGATACGAACGAAGCGTTGGAGCTCTGTGTAAAGACTGCCACCGCAAAGTTCGACGAGACAGTAGAAGTGCACGTCAAGCTGGGCGTTGACAGCCGTCATGCGGACCAGCAGGTTCGTGGCGCTATCGTTTTGCCGAACGGCACTGGTAAAAAAGTTCGCGTTTTGGCAATCTGCAAGGGCGACGCTGCAAAAGACGCAGAAGCGGCTGGTGCAGAGTTTGTTGGCGCAGAAGAGATGGTTCAAAAGATCCAGAGCGAGAACTGGATGGACTTTGACGTGCTGATCACGACTCCGGATATGATGGGTCTGGTTGGCCGCCTCGGTAAGATCCTCGGCCCCCGCGGTTTGATGCCAAACCCGAAGGCTGGTACCGTTACGCGTGAGATCGGTAAAGCAATCGCAGATGCAAAGGCTGGTAAGATTGAATACCGTCTTGACAAGACCAACATCATTCACTGCGTCATTGGTAAGGTTTCCTTCGGCGCACAGAAGCTGGAAGAGAACTTCGATGCGCTCATTGGCGCAATCATTAAGGCGAAGCCGGCTGCTGCTAAGGGTCAGTATATCCGTTCCTGCGTGGTCGCTACCACGATGGGCCCGGGTGTCAAAATGAACCCGAACAAAGTTGGCACTGCTTCTTGACAAGGGCTTGTCCCTGTGTTAAGATAAATACTGCTTCCTGTAATATGGAGAGCAGATTCGTTGCTGTTCTTTATTCAAAGACAGCAGGCGCATTGCGTAATGGGGTTTCCCAGCCTGCCGAGGATAGAGCCGCAGAACATGTTTTGCTGTGTTAAACAGCGTGAGAATGTGTTTGACGCCCTTCCTGGTTTGGGAAGGGCTTTTTCTTTGCTCCGTCCCCATGGGAATGTTATTTTGGTTACGGAGGTGAATCCATTTGCCAAGCGAGAAGGTATTGGAACAAAAGAAGCAAGTTGTTGCAGAACTTTCTGAGAGCCTGAAGAGCGCTTGTATTGGCGTAATCGTCGACTACAAGGGTATCACTGTCGCAGAAGACACGAAGCTTCGTAAGCAGCTGCGTGAGACTGGCGAATATAAGGTTGTCAAGAATACGCTGCTGAAGTTGGCCTTGAAGGATGCTGGAATTGAAGGTCTGGACTCCGTTCTGGAGGGAACGACTGCAATTGCCATCAGCAAGGACGACTACACCGGCAGTGCGAAAGCTCTGTGCGACTTTGCGGATAAGAGTAAGACGTTTGAAATCAAGGCCGGCTTCGTTGACGGAAAGGTCATCGATGCAGCGGGTGTTAAGAACCTGGCAAAGCTCCCGTCCAAGGAAGTTTTGGTTGCGCAGGCTTTGTCCGGCTTGAATGCACCGATCACGGGCTTCGTCACCGTGTTGAATGGTACGATGAAGGGCTTGGTTGTTGCGTTGAATGCAATCGCGGAGAAACAGGCTGCGAATGCATAATTGTTTTTATTGGTCCAGCGCCATGTGGGCGTAAACAAATGATTATGAATAAAAAATAGTGGAGGTATTATCATGTCTGATAAAGTTGTTAAGCTGATTGAAGATGTTAAGGCACTCACCGTTTTGGAGCTCTCCGAGCTCGTTAAGGCTCTCGAAGAGGAGTTCGGCGTTTCCGCTGCTGCTCCGGTTGCTGTTGCTGCTGCTCCGGTTGCTGGCGCTGCTCCGGCTGCTGAAGAGAAGACCGAGTTTGACGTCGTGCTGAAGAGCGCTGGCGGCAACAAGATCGCTGTCATTAAGGTTGTCCGTGAGATCACTGGCTTGGGCCTGAAGGAAGCTAAGGAAGTTGTTGACAACGCTCCGAAGGCTGTTAAGGAAGGCGTTTCCAAGGATGACGCTGACGCAATCAGCAAGAAGCTCACCGAGGCTGGCGCAGAAGTCGAAGTTAAGTAATTTAACAAAAGAACGCAAAACCGCTTGTGGAACTTTCCACAGGCGGTTTTTTTATTGGTTTCAAAAAATCCTAGTTCTGTCGATGGTAATGCCCCACAAAAAGCTTTTTCTTCGAGTATCAAGTGAACGGGAGGCAACCAACAGTCTTTCGTAAACGGCAGATTGCGTGCCAACACTTTTAGGCGTGGGCTTGTACCATTGGGGCCTTGTCGCATCTGAAAATCACCTGTTTTGCTGCTGAGGGCCTATTGTATCAAGTACCGTCAAAAGTATACAATAGAATAAAAAGGTTTTAGCAAAATAAAGACGATAGGCCTTCTTACACCTCTATGGGCGAAATTGCCCAACATATACATACGATTCTTGTCATAGTAAATGCTCCGGGATTCCCCTCCCCATAGTTCTTTATAGAAAAAGCCGCTCTTTTGCTGCTTCGCAAAAGAGCGGCTTTGAAAGGTATGTTTGGGTTTCAATCATCTATCTGCTTGACCTACATGATGTAAAAAATTAAAATGCTGTCAGGAAGATGGCAAAGAAATAGATTACTTCTACAATCAAACCGACGATTGTACCAATCAGGTTACAAATGAACGCATTTTTGAGCTTCTTTTCCTGCCCTTCGGGTGTGAACTCATTTTTGGCAGTAAGTGTAAAAACAAGGCCCACAATTCCGAGCGGAAGGCAGCAGCAAATCAAGTTGATGATCGACCAAACCAACAGCACAGTTGGATTCGTTTGTATTCCACCACCATTGGGAGATGGCTGGTAAGGCGTATAACCAGGCTGCTGCGGGGGTGCCTGATAACTATCATACCCCTGTGGGGGGACGCTGTTATTTGGTTGCTGTGGGTTGTAAGCCGGTTGTGCATGGAACTCCGCCTGGGTAGCATTATTGGCGCCGTCATTCTGCTCGGTCAAGTTATAAGAGCATTCTGGGCAAAACTTTGCACCATCTGGCACATTGCCGCCGCATTTTGGACACGTACTCATGTTCTTTTCCTCCTGCAATAAATATAATGTTGTTTAAAATAATACCTGAATCAAAACTTGTGTACAAAGATTCATCCAATTTAGAACAGGCTCTTCTTCAAAATTCTTAAATTTGGAGAGATAACAAAACCACATTCTTTCCCAAAAGGGATGGAATCCCCTTTTCTACTGGCAAAAGAGTTTAATCCACGAAATAAAAATCCAATACTTCGTTAGTCCCTTGGCCTTTTATGAAAAACAGCTTATCCAATACTTATGCTACTTCCGTGAGGGAAATGTGAATTGGATGGGATTTTCCTTTGGATAGCTCAACATACGGCCCTTATTCCGCTCAGTCTCAGAAAAATCTATCTTTTAGGGTGCCAAAAGAGAAAAGGGAAATACCGGAATATTCCGTAAAACCCAAAAGAGAAGGACCAAAAGCATAATACCATTATAAGCCGATAGGCCTATCTGGAAAAAAGGAAGTGGGTCCTTTCGGAATACAAAGCGAATATATTGCTTAATAAGATAATAAGCGACAAAAGGAAAAGCCAACAGAAAAAAGGCATTGTAGTGAAGCGCGGCCAAAAAATCTCCATGTACCATTGAAAATAATGCGCGCCCGGCTCCACATCCTGGACAGTAAAACCCCGTCCATTGATAAAAAACACAGACAAAAGGACTTCCATATCGATAGAGATAGAACAATCCTCCCAAAGCAAGCAGGGGAGCACCAATTCCTACAAGTATCCGCAACCAACGGGAACGACTGAATTTCATAAAGCATGCTCCCTATCAGTCAAGAAATGTTTCTCATTAAATATATCATTTCTGACACAGAATGTCAAATATATCCCAAACTATTTAGGATTCTATCACAAATATTGGTTATTATAGGGAAAGACGGAAAACAATGGAAAACAGTTACATCCGGCGATATTTTTTAACCTTACGAAGATTTTTCTTTTTGCGGTTGTAGATCAAAGCGAGGATGAAATAGACCAACAACAGGAAAAGAATGATCCCTGCGATGACAAGGAACCAGGTAGAAGTAAAGATCGATTTTACAGTGTCAGCTGAGTGTAAAAGTTCGCTGCGTTCTACGGATTCCGCGGCCACCAGGTCCACCGTGGCGAGATTCTGTCCCGCGTAACTCAGCGTGGCGGTGCCAATCTTTTGGCCCTTTTTCACTGGCGCCTCAATTTCTTCCGGCACATGTTTGGTCAAGATGATGCTGGAGACGTCTACGCTGTCCGGCATGATTGTAGAATAATTTTTTGCAGGGACCAGCAAGATCTTATCTTTATTCCAGGCATACTTGAGGGTGATCTCTCCCACCGCATCCTCACTGTTTAAGACATCTTTCATGCTCAGGTTGTTGAATGCCCATTCGTAGAGATTCTTCGAATCAATCATTTCACCCCGTGTGGTGATTTTATTGCCGTTTTCATCCACACTCGGCGAACCGAGTGCAATGCACAGATAGCTGTAGCCGCCTCTGGTGGCTGTAGAAACCAGGCAGTAACCCGCTTGGTCATGGGAACCGGTTTTGATTCCGCGCGCGTAGCGGTAATAAAGGTCCGGGTCCAGGTTCGGGTCAATCAAACGGTTTGTCGTGACCAATGTACGCTGCTGGCCGGCCTCAGGGCCGCCTACAGGGGTATACGTATAACGTGTTTGGTCACAAATATCGGTAAAATGTGGCAGGGACATCGCGTATTTGGTGATGAGGTAGAGATCATGTGCGGTTGTGTAATGTTCATCATCGTGCAGGCCGTGTGGATTTGTGAAGTGGGTGTCCTGACAACCGAGTTCCTGCGCCTTTTCATTCATCAGTTCCACAAAGGCGTTGGAATCACCATTGCCGATATAATCGGCTAATACTAAGGCGGCATCGTTGCCGGAAGGCACCATCATGCAGTTCAGCAGCTGCATAACCGTAAGGACATCGTTTTCTTTGATGCCAGAGAGAGAGCTGCCCGTTCCTAACAACTGATCGACTACCTCTTTTGTCACCGTGACCTGCGTGTTATCCAGGTCCTGAATCTGCTCGCTGACAACAATGAAGGTCATAATTTTTGTGGTAGAAGCTGGTTCCCGCCTGGCCGTTGCGTTCTTTTCATAGACAATCGTATCCGTGTCCAGGTTTACCAACTCAATTGCGGCGGAATAGGTTTCAAAATCGATGTTAAAAGTTGCAGCGCCTGCTTGGGCTGCGGGAAGCATACAGCACAGCACCAAAAAGAAACACAGAATAGGAAAGAGCTTTTTTTTCATGGAACTTTTGCCTCCAATGTGATATGATTATAAAATATATAGTATGGTTGTTCAGGACAAATTCATCTTGGTATTGCGTTTCAAATAGCCTAATAAAAAGTATACCAGCTATTGGGCAAAAGATAAAGGCTGATACAAAAATCTTTACAATTAGCCATTCGGCAGTTGACTAAGGAGGGACACTCTTTGCTTTATATCACAGGAAATATGCACGGGGAGATGGCGCGCTTTGAGGACTCCCGCTTGCGCAAGCTGAAAAAGGGCGATACGTTGATCGTCTGTGGAGATTTTGGCTTTCTCTGGGACGGGGGGCCAAAGGAAGAAAAAAATCTCAAAAAGCTTGGAAGTAAAAAATATCAGATCCTGTTTGTGGATGGCACCCATGAGAATTTCGACTTATTAGACTCATATCCGATTTCAGATTGGAACGGCGGGAAGGTTCAGCAAATCAGCGGGAATCTTTATCATCTGATGCGTGGCCAGGTGTATACGCTTGAAGGGAAAAAAATCTTTACCTTTGGCGGAGGAGAGAGCACGGAAAAGCAGATGTATATAGACGCCGGTAAGTGGTGGGAACGTGAGATGCCCAATCTGAGTGAAATGCGCACGGCCGTCGATCAGCTGCGCGCCAATGAATTTCAGGTGGATTACATTCTAACGCATGAGCCGGCGCCGGGCATGCCAGCACATAAAGTCAATCCCAAGGACAGTACGAATCAGTTGGATGCCTTCTTTGATGAGTTGGTCAAGCGGGTGACCTATGATCGGTGGTTTTTTGGTTCGCTCCACATCGACCGAAAGATCACTGCAAAAACATACGCTGTCTTTAACGAGGTTGTACCGCTATGAAAATTTTACATACCTCCGACTGGCATTTGGGGAAGATGCTGTATGGGCGTTCTCTCTTAGAAGATCAGTCGTACTTTATCAACCGGGTGTTTCTGCCCCTCATGGAGCAGGAACACCCCGATTTGATTCTTCTGGCAGGGGACGTTTTTGACCGGCAGATTGCGCCCGTAGAGGCAATCCGGTTGTTTGACCATTTTGTGGAGGAGACCCACCGCCTTGGCATTCCGCTGGCGGCAATCAGCGGCAACCATGATGGGGCCGATCGAATGGCGCTGGGAACGCCTTTGCTGCGTCAAAGCGGGGTGACCATTGCAACCAAGCTGGAAGATGTCTTTCAACCGCTTTTGCTTCCGGAGAACGTGCATTGTTATCTATTGCCGTATTTTGAGCCCCAACAAGTGTGCCAGCTTTTGGGCAGAGAGGTACGGGGTTTTCAGGAAGCTTACCGGGCGGTATTGGATCGTGTGCGCGAACAGCTTGTCCCCGGGGCGGTCAACCTATTGGTTGCGCACTGTTTTGTGATGGGAGGGGAGACCTCTGCCTCGGAAAGCCCCACCTTTGTCGGCGGAAGCTCGGAGGTCCATCCGGCATGTTTTGACGGTTTTTCCTATGTAGCATTGGGGCATTTACACCGTCCTCAGAAGGCGGGAACGAATGGACGTTATGCAGGGTCCCCGCTCAAGTATTCTTTTGACGAATCCATGCATCGAAAATCCGTTACATTGGTCACTTTGGAGGATGGACAGGTACAGACGGAATGCATCCCTGTGCAGCCGATGCGTGATTTGCGAACCATCTCCGGGACCATGGAAGAACTTTTGGAACTGGGAAAGCATACGCCGAGTGAGGACTATCTCTATGTGGAATTGCTGGACGAATCTCCGGTGTACATGCCGATGGACCGACTGCGCCCCTATTTTCCCAATCTATTGGGCATTAACTCGCAATGGCTTTCTCGTGTGGGAACTGGAGAAAACGCCGCCCTGCGAGATCAGCTTTTACATCGAAAGACAGACGATACAGCGATCTTTGAAGCATTTTTACAACAAATATGTGGAGCCGAAGTGGACGCGGCGGATCGAAATTTATTTTTACAGGCGATGCGTGGAGAGGGGGCGGACGTATGAAGCCGGTCACTTTGACCATGCAGGCGTTTGGCTCGTACCTGAAACGGACAGAGCTGGATTTCCGTCTGTTGGGAGACAACCCCATTTTCTTGATTACCGGCGCCACTGGCGGCGGAAAGACGACGATACTGGATGCCATGTGCTTTGCACTCTATTGTAAGGCAACCGGCGGGCGGCGTAGTTGGGACAGTATGCGTTGTGCCGCCGCGCCACAGGGCGCGGAAACCATGGTCGATTTTGTCTTTCAGTTGTCGGGCGAAACCTATCGATTTACTCGGGCGCAATCCCAATATAAGGCGCGCGGGACAGGGGTTCTCAAGACAAAAGAGACGCATGCCTGTTACCGTATGGAGAATGGGGAATGGTCCCTGCTTTTAGCAGGTGCAGAATCCCGTGTGCGGGAAAAGGCAGAAGAAATCTTAGGACTGACTTGTGAACAGTTTTCGCAGGTAATCGTTCTCCCACAGGGGGACTTCCTGAAGCTGCTTCTGTCCAGTTCCCGTGAGAAAGCGCAGATGTTTCAAACCCTGTTTGCGACAGGTCGTTGGGAGCAGGCCGTTCACAACCTGAAAGAAATGGCCGCCCGATTGGGGAAGGAAGCAGGAGAGCTGGAAGCAGCGAAACGTTCCATCTTGGAGCGGGAGGGGGTGGAAACCCTTCCCCTTTTGGAAGAGCGAGAAGCTGTCCTCCGGGAAGAATTGGCCAAGGCGAAAGCAGCGCAGCTGGCTGCTTCCGTGGCGCTGCAAAAGCAAAATGGTGCATTGCGTGCAGCTGAGGCCTTGGCAGAACAGTTTACTGCATTAGAGAGACAAAGAATACAGGCGTATGCATTGGAACAACAGCGGGAAGATCAGGAGAAAAAGCGCCAAAAACTGGCGTTGGCACGCCGGGCCGCAGGCGTATATCCGTACTTTACAGCATATAGGTCTGCACAAAAGGATCTCTTGACAAAACGGCAGGCATATACAGATGCAAAGCAACAGCTGGCAAAGGCAGAAGCGGAGCAAAACGCTGCGCAAAAGCAGCTGCCCCTCGCAGAACGCTATCGCGTGGGATTGTCGGAACTCGCAAAAGAGGAAGAACGGCTGCAGGGATTCCGCGAGAACGCCTGCAAGAGACAGGAGCTCCGGGAAAAGCAAAAGGAGCTTGCACAACGTTTTGTCTTATTGGAGAAGCAGCGGAAAGAAGCCCAGGAGCGCCTTAAAACGGCAGACCGGCAAGTTGCTGACGGCAATGCTTACATTGAAAATGCATTGCAGCAGAGCGCTCTTCTCCCGAAATTGTTGGAAGATGTACAGGGGTTGATCAAGGAGGATGCCGCAGCTTCCCTGGCAACACAGTTGCAACAGGGGATTCCCTGTCCTGTATGTGGATCGGTACAACATCCCAGGCCGGCGCAGCGGAGTACGCGACTACAGGAGGCGCAAAATGCTTTACAACAGGCGCAGAAAGCGGCAAGTCTATTGGAAAGCGCACAAAAACGGCTTCAGGAACGCCGTGCACAGCGCGAACAGGCGCAAGGAGATCTCTCCAGATGCAATGAGAAAATCGCTTTTTTGCGAAGTGAACAGCAAACACAGGCATCCTTGGAGCAGGAGTTGTCGGACAAGTTGGGAGAGTGGAGAGAACTGTCTGCAATTGAACGCCGCGTAACCGAAGTGCGGAACCTAGCAAAGAAAAATGCCGATTTAGCCCGCCAGATTGAGGAACATGCAAATATTTCGAAACGGGCGGCAGCGGCTGCAGAAGCGGTATTGGAGAGCGCGGAGCGGGCATATCGAGAGGCAAAGGAGGCAGAGGCGGTTGCAGCCAAACAGCTTCAACAAGCCTTGGCGGACTCTGGATTGGGGAGAGACGATGATTATGCAGCGATGATGTTATCTCCGGAACAGTTGGAGGCCTTGGAGCGTGCGTTGCAAGCCTATGATGCTGCTGTGGAGAGTGTACGGCAACAGGTAAAACGATTGAACCAGGAATTGGAAGGCAAGGATCGGCCGGATGTCGATGCGGAAAGAACCAAACAGTCTCAAGCACAAGAGGCGGCTGAGCAAGCCGCGCAGGCCGTGGGAAAACTTGAGCAAACGGCCCTTGCAGCCAAAGATTCTCTCGAGCGGTTACAGAAACTGGAAGAGAAAGGGAAAAAGCTGGAAGAAAAGTACGGGCGTACAAGCCGCTTGTCAGCCCTCCTATCGGGTAAAAATTTGCGAAAGGTTCCCCTACATCAGTTTGTACTGGGGGTCATGCTGGACGATATCCTTTCTTCGGCAAATCAATTTTTTGCTACATTGAGTTCTGGACGCTATAGTCTCAGCCGCGTAACGGCTATCACCAGCGGGAATGCCCTGGGAGGATTGGATCTGGAAGTATTTGATGCCTATATGGGTGGAGCACGTGCGGTAGAAACCCTTTCCGGTGGAGAGCTTTTTCTCGCGTCTCTGTCCCTGGCGTTCGGTCTTTCGGATGTGGTGCAGAGTTATTCCGGAGGGGTTCATCTGGATTCCCTCTTTATCGATGAGGGATTTGGCTCCTTGGATCAGGAGACACTGGATACGGCGATGAAAGCGTTGGGCCAGTTACAACAAATGGGAAGGACCGTTGGGATTATTTCCCATGTGAGTGAATTGAAAAGCCGCATCGCGTCCCAAATCGTTGTGGGTAAAGATCGAGAGGGTGGAAGCACGGTAGTTTTTCGGAGTGTGTGATAGAATATTTTTATATTCGAAAATGGATAAAGTGGCATTCATGTCCGTGCAGGCTAATTGTTCTCACATGAAACACGATTCAGTAAAAAAGCAAAAGCACTTTCAAAAACAAAGACGCCTTGAATTTGAACTGCCCTGAGCATGGTGATTACCCTGTTGGAAAAGACTATCGAAACAATACCAGATGGGACAGAGCGGCTCCTTCACTCGGACCAGGGTTGGCAATACCAGCACAAGCAATACCGGCGTATGCTCAAAAGAAAAGGAATCCGGCAAAGTATGAGCCGCAAAGGCAACTGCTCGGACAACGAATTCATGGAATATTTTTTGGTTTGCTCAAAAGCGCGCTGCTTTATCTGCAAGAGTTCAAATCCGTGAAGCACTTCGAGCAGGAACGGATTGCCAATCTTGATTACTACAACAACCGGCGCATAAAGGCAAAGCGAAAGGGCTTGCTGCCTGCGATTCACAGGCAACAAGCCCTTTCGGTTGCTTGAACAAATTTCTCTTAAAAGTATTGCCTAACTTTTTGAGGTCACTTCAAATCATGTCTGACCGAATTTGGGGCGTTTTATCCTTGTATCCATTAGGCGGTTTAGATGGAATGAGAGGGTTCGTTGCCCATGGCGTTCTTTGCAGTGGGCAATGGTCAACCACCAACCAATGTTTGGAAGAGTTGATTGACTTCTGCACGCAAGCCTCGATGCTCCGGCTGCTCCAAGGCGAAATCTTGGGCTAAGATGGTACGTGCAACCTCCTGAGCCTGTTTGAGTGTTTCCAGATCCTGCGCCATATCGGCAATTTTCAAATCAGGCAGGCCATGTTGACGAGAACCGAAAAAATCACCCGGACCACGCAAACGAAGGTCCTCATCGGCAATCTCGAAGCCATTTGATGTGCGGCACATCACCTGTAGGCGTGTCAGGGCCTCATCATTCTGTGCATCAGAGAGCAGAATACAGGTTGAGCGATGGGTTCCACGTCCAACGCGTCCACGCAATTGATGCAATTGAGAAAGACCATACCGTTCTGCATTTTCAATCAACATTACGACAGCATTGGGAACATCCACTCCGACCTCTACAACCGTAGTGGAGACCAGAATATCCAATTGCCCCGAGGCGAAGTCCTCCATGACGCTCTCCTTTTCCCGCGCCTTCATGCGGCCGTGCAGAATTCCGATCCGAGTTCCGGGCATCCATTCCGTGCGGAGTTTATCCGCATACTGTAGAACGGCAGCCATATCGTTGTCGCCTTCTTCAATGGTGGGACAGATGATATAGCATTGCAATCCTTGATCGATATGCTTTTGCATATAGTGAAATGCACGTGTACGCTTTGAGCTGTCAATCGCATACGTTTCAATCTTCTGACGGCCGGGAGGTAGTTCGTCCAGCACAGAGAGATCGAGATCACCATAAATCATCAATGCAAGCGTACGGGGGATCGGTGTCGCACTCATCACCAGAAGATGTGGATTATTTCCTTTGGACGCTAGCGCAGCGCGCTGTGCCACACCGAAACGGTGCTGTTCATCTGTGACAACCAATCCCAAATTTTGAAAAGTCACGCCTTCTGAAAGCAGGGCATGTGTACCGATGACCAGACGAATCTCGCCCGCCTGTAGTTGTTCTGCAAGTTTTTTCTTTTTGCTTGCGGTCAATGATCCAGTCAAGCGTGCGATGGGAATACCTGCAGGGGCTAAAATGGAGGAGAGCGTTTCGTAATGCTGATGGGCAAGAATCTCTGTAGGGGCCATCAATGCGGCCTGCATCCCATTTTCCACGACATTGTAACACAATGCAGCGGCCACCGCTGTTTTTCCGGACCCCACGTCTCCCTGTACAAGACGGTTCATTGGACGTCCTCCCGTCATATCTGCCATCGCTTCTTGTACAGCGCGCTTTTGGGCATTGGTGGGCGTAAAGGGCAACAGACGATAGAATTCCTCTGTATAGTCTTTTGTCAAACACAAAGAAGTCCGTTCTCGCTCGCGGCTTTTCATGCGTAGAAGCCCCAATTGAAGGACCAACAGCTCTTCAAAGATCATTCGATGGCGAGCTTCTCGCAATTCTTCCATGTTAGAAGGGAAATGAATTTGCTCTAAAGCATTGCGAAGCGGGCAAAGATGTTGCTGCGTGCGCAGAGGCGCAGGAATCGGGTCACGCAGGTCATGTGGAAGCAGTAAAAATGCGTGTTTGACCGCATTGGAAATCATGCGGGAACTGAGCCCCTGGGTCTGTCGGTAGATGGGAATAATGGGCGGGCAACTTTCGATTGGATAGAATTCCGGCGAGAGCATTTCACGTTTCAGAAAGTTCGCAGATAACTTTCCATAAAATAGATAGGTTTCTCCTTCGACTAACCGGTCTTTTACATAGGGATTGTTAAAAAAAGTGATCTCCAAATCACTCACACCGTCTGTCACACGGCATTTACATAACAACATCCCGCCACGTACGCGCGTTTCTGTGGGAGCGCGGTATAGGGTCGCTTGGATGGCGCACGGTTCATTGAGAGGGGCTTCTCGAATGGGATAGGGAGAGGTCATATCCTCGTATGCGCGCGGATAGAGACGTAGCAGTGCCCCAACGCTGGGCGCCCCAATCTTTTCGAAGAGTCTGGCCCGCTTTGGCCCTACGCCTTTTAAATCCTGAATGGGCATGCGAAATAAGGACATAGGTTCCTCCTTCCTATCGGTTGATAGAATCGACAAAAGCCGGATTACTCCGGCTTTTGAAAAACGGTTTCATTCACTTGCTGCGTAAACACTGGACAGAATCAAAAAGGTTCCGTCCATATTGCTGAACAAATTTTTCTGAAAACTGGAAAGGCTTTTTTCTAACCGGATGACAGCATGCATCTATTCTGTAAAAAGATTTGTACAGGCCGCACCTAGAAGATCGGCTGACCAAGGAAACAAGATATAAACCTTCCTTTATCCATCAACAGGATAGGACCGCGTTCTGAGAAGCCGGAAGCCGATTCTTTCTATCCAGCGAAGAAGATCTGTTTTACAGAAAAATTCGCGTCGGTCGTACCTTCCAACTCCGTTTGATTATTCGACAGAGATGATAAAATAGTAGACGGGTTGACCGCCATTCACGAGCGTTACTTCGATGTCGCCGCTGATCTTAGATTTGATACGGTTGTATGCGTCATTGGCCTGTGCTTCAGTGATGTCAGAGCCATAAATGATGGTGATAAAAGAGGTGCTGCGGTTCACCATAGAGCGTGTCAGTTTGCTGCATGTGTGGACAATATCCTTTTCAATCAATTCCATTTTGCCATTGCGTAACCCAAGAATGTCCCCTTCGCGGATTTTGTGCCCACCAAATTCCGAATCACGTGCAGCAAAGGTCACGGTACCCGTTGCCACGTTGCCGGCGGCTTCCATCATGGAAACAGCATTCTGTTCGGTGGAAACATCTGGATCATAGGCTAGCATCGCAGAGAGTCCCTGGGGAATGGTGCGTGTTGGTAACACGATCACCTTGCGGTCCTTTACCAACGGCACGGTCTGTTCCGCCGCCATGATGATGTTCTTGTTGTTTGGAAGAACCATGACCGTCTTAGCCGGAGTAGCCAGAATTGCCTCCAGAATATCATTGGTACTGGGGTTCATCGTTTGGCCGCCGCTCACTACGTGGGTGCATCCCAAATCCGTGAACAGAGTTTTTAAACCATCCCCCACTGCGACGGAGACAAATCCGATCTCCTCTGTGGGCTCTACCGGCTCTAAAGGCTTCTTCTCCGCGGCTGCTTTTGCTTTAGCCGCTTCATTGGCCTCTGCAGCTTTGCGGTGCTGCTCTTTCATATTTTCAATCTTTACAGTGAGCAACTGACCGAATACCAACGCTGCCTGCAAAGCATTGCCAGGCTCTTCTGTGTGCACGTGAACCTTGATGATTTCATCGTCATCCACGACCACAACGCAATCTCCGATTCCTTCCAAATACTGGCGAAGATCCTGTGGATCTTTTTTACATGCGGGGTCACGACCCACGATAAATTCCGTACAGTAGGTGAAATGAATTTCTTGGTCAAATTCCGCCGCCGCATTACGGAAGAATTCGTCTGCACTCAAATTGGACATATCAGCAGAGGGCTCATTTGCAATGATGGTATGATCCTTAAACACAGACATCATACCGTCAAAAATATGGCACAAGCCTTTGCCGCCGGCATCGACTACGCCAGCCTTTTTGAGGACAGGCAACAATTCAGGAGTTTCTTCCAGTGCCTCTGCGGCGCCTTTGCAAATGGCACTCCAAACATAAACGGGGTCATTATCGATCTCCGCGGCTGCTTTTCCCTTCTCACATGCCACACGGGAGACGGTCAGGATAGTCCCCTCTGTTGGCTTCATAACAGCCTTGTATGCTGCCTCAACGCCCATTCCTAGGGCATTGGCCAATTCGGTACCGCCGATTTCCTCCATCCCTTCTACACCCTTGGAGAATCCACGGAACAAAAGGGAGAGGATTACGCCGGAGTTCCCTCGCGCACCACGCAAAAGAGCGGAAGCCGCTTTGTGCGCAATTTCACCCGCGCTGCCTTCCGCGTTTTCAAGCTCCCGCGCGGCAGCACCCATTGTCATACTCATATTTGTTCCAGTATCGCCGTCTGGCACAGGAAAAATATTTAATTCGTCCACAGAAGTTTTATGCTTTGCGATATTATTGGCGCCAGAAATCATGGCGTCCCGCAATTCCAATCCACTGATCATTGCGAACACTCCCTCGGTAGTATTTTCTATAGCTACGACTGTGTTTCTCTCGGTTTTCTTTAGAGATTTTATTGAAATATTATACCATATTCCCATGTGGTATTCAATCAATATTATTGCCATAAAAAAGCGAAGATAGGCGAAAGAATCGGAAGGATTCGCAAAAAGGGTTCCCGCGCGGTTTGACATGCCAAAAGTTCTTTGGCATGGGTACCGTGCGGGAACCCTTTTGTTCATCATCGTTGCTCCACAATTAAGCGGATCGCTGTACGTTCTTCGCCGTCGATGACTACGCTGGCAAAAGCCGGGATACAGACAAGATCGATCCCGGCAGGGGCGAGATAGCCGCGGGCAATAGCGACTGCTTTGATCGCTTGATTTGCAGCGCCAGCACCCACGGCTTGCAGTTCTGCGCTGCCAGACTCACGGATGACCCCGGCAATCGCGCCGGCCACTGCGTTTGGTGCGGACTTTGATGACACTTTTAAAGGTTCCATAAAGCCATCCCTCCAACATCCCTGTATTGGAAATGTACAAAACCATTGCGGGTCTCCCAACCATATGATAAAACATTTTGTACAAAGTTTCAAGCAGAAGAGAAGAATAACTAGCAATTCTTTTTACAATTTTTCCGGGTCTATTCAATTTTTAACCGTTCAACAGCGATTGTTTTCCCTGTTTTTTCGTCTATTGTAAAAAGAACGCACCCCATTTCGCAGGCGCCGTCAGCAAGGTCGAACCGGACGGGCATCTTAGACCGCATCTTCTGAATGACAAGTTCGGGCTTTACACCGAGAACAGAGCGCTTGGGGCCGGTCATGCCAAGGTCAGAGATATAACCGGTACCGTGCTCCAAAATACATTCGTCCGCAGTCTGTACATGCGTATGGGTACCAAAAACCGCAGATACACGACCGTCCAAATAATATGCCAAGGACTTCTTTTCTCCGGTGGCCTCGGCGTGGAAATCGACCAAAGTAATTTTTGGAACGCCTTCTGCCAGAATGCGATCCGCTGCATCAAAAGGGGAATCCATACTTTCCATATAGACGACCCCCATCAGGTTCAAAACCCCGACCTGGATACGCCCCATATCGACCACGCAATATCCGCGCCCCGGCGCCAACGATGGAAAGTTTGCAGGGCGCAAAAGGGTTTCGCAGGAATCGAAAAGGTCATAGGATTCTTTTCGGCGAAAGGTATGATTGCCAGCAGTAATCACATCCACACCGCTGTCAAACAAGAAGCGGGCAGACACGGGCGTAATCCCATTTCCATCTGCGGAATTTTCCCCGTTTGCAATGACGAGATCTACACCTTTTATTTTTTTCAGTTGGGGCAGATGTGCGCGCAAAAATTTGCAGCCAATGCTGCCAACAACGTCGCCGATGGCGAGAATATTCATAATCGATAGCCTCCTAGAGCTCTTTAGCATGATTAAAATCGGAAACATACTTAGGCGTCTTTTTATCAATAGAGCACGCGAAAAGAAGTATCCGCGGCCGCCTCTGTCATCTCACGCATTTCAATGTGGTCGATCAAACTGTAACCGTTTCCACGCCGGATTGCGGAAGAAAAGATTGCCACCGCTTCATTGGTACCCTGTACTTCCAGTTCTACAGCACCGTCCGCGCGGTTGCGAACCCAGCCGGATAGACCGTTCTTTCGTGCAATTTGTAGGCAGGTCCAGCGAAATCCTACGCCTTGTACACGCCCGTGTACGGTCATTTTATAGCGTGGCATGTCCAGTTCCCTCCTTTTTTGAATGAAAAGAGCGGGCAGAATTGCCCGCTCCAAATCTCTTATTTTGCGTATTCGATCGCGCGGCTCTCACGAATAATGTTGACCTTAATCTGGCCCGGATATTCGAGGTCGCTCTCGATCTTTTTACAGATGTCACGTGCCAACAGGATCATCTTATCATCGGAGATCACCTCCGGTTTTACCATCACGCGGATTTCGCGGCCTGCTTGAATCGCATAGCAACGCTCTACGCCGTCAAAGGAGGAAGCAACCTCTTCCAACTTTTCCAAACGTTTGATGTAATTTTCCAGGTTTTCACGCCGTGCCCCCGGCCTTGCTGCCGAGATTGCATCTGCAGCCTGCACAATGCAGGCGATTACGGTCTTAGCCTCCACATCGCCGTGGTGAGCCTGGATCGCATGAATAACGGTTTCGCTCTCCTTGTATTTACGCGCCACATCGACGCCGATGTCCACATGGGACCCTTCGATCTCATGGTCCAGCGCCTTGCCGATGTCATGCAACAAACCAGCGCGGCGAGCGATGGTTGGGTCGAGACCAAGCTCCGACGCAATGACACCGGAGAGATACGCGACTTCCAAGGAATGATTCAAAACATTCTGGCCGTAACTGGTGCGATAACGCAGACGGCCCAGCAATTTGACCAACTCGGGGTGAATACCGTTGACACCAGCCTCGATGACCGCACGTTCGCCCTCCTGCTTGATGGTTGTATCCACCTCGCGGCGAGCCTTTTCAATCATTTCTTCAATGCGCGCCGGATGGATACGGCCGTCTGCAATGAGTTTTTCCAATGCAATACGGGCGACTTCGCGGCGCACCGGTTCAAAGCTTGAAAGGGTGATAGCCTCCGGGGTATCATCGATAATCAGATCCACGCCGGTCATGGTTTCAATGGTTCGAATATTGCGGCCCTCGCGGCCGATGATGCGGCCTTTCATTTCATCGTTTGGCAGCGGCACCACCGAAATCGTGGCCTCTGCCACATGGTCAGCAGCACAACGCTGAATCGCCATGGAGATGATCTCGCGGGCGGACGCCTCGGCGTCTTCCCTTGTCTGCTGCTCAAATTCCATGAGCTTGACCGCTTTTTCGTGCGTGAGCTCGTCTTCCAGATTTTTCATCAAATAGTCTTTCGCTTGTTCGACTGTAAAACCGGAAATACGCTCCAACATTTCAAACTGGCTCTTTTTCACGGCCTCCGCTTCGGCCAACCGTTCATCCGCCTGCTTGTTTTTGTTGTTGAGGATTTCGTCTTTTGCCTCCAGGCTTTCCATTTTTTTGTCGAGTGTTTCTTCCTTTTGCTGGATGCGGCGCTCTTGACGCTGAACCTCTTTGCGGCGTTCGTTCAGTTCCTTTTCAGCTTCTGCACGTTGGCGATGGATTTCATCCTTGCCTTCCAGAACAGCTTCCTTTTTCTTTGCTTCTGCGGTTTTGATGGCTTCGCTTACAATGCGTTTTGCCTCATCTTCGGCAGAGTGAATGGCAAATTCTGCCGTTTTTTTGCGGTGCGCAACGCCTGCAAAGAAGGCGATTGCAGCACTGATCACAGCGCACACCAGTGCTATGACAATACATACGGGGATCGAAATTTGATTCAATTCTGTTGGCACCTCCTTGTTTTCCATTTGATTCAAGGGGGCACTGAACCAGAACTGCACAGATCAACCTGTCCAGTGGCAATCCACTGGGAAAGGGTCCCTTGGTTCTTTCCGACGTGGCACAAAGGCGCAAAAAATCCAACCGGCCTGCTCTTCCTTAAAAACAAAACCGAGGTTCTTGCCTGCAATTGGCATGTCGGATTTTTCGGGTTCCTTCCATTTTAGGGATGGAAAAGCGCAAAAATACGGTTATCTATGGGAGCGAAACAGGGCAGCCATATACCGGATGGCCTGCCGTGCTGATGACACACTTCCCGATGCGCTTAGGACATGTTCGAAACATAAAATAAGAGAAACGGAGAAAAAGAACCGCCGAGCAGCAAACAACCTGAAAAACTGCGCCAGCGGGTTCCAGATCCCTTATGGATGGGTTTCCCAAACATGCACAAAGCAAAAAGTATTTTTAACACAAATCCGGCCGAACATCCGCCGGCGTTGATATTGAGCGAGTTCCTTCAGCGTCTCCCCATGGGGATTCCCGGATGTCCGGACCATCCCACATTTGAAGTTAAAGTCATTGGAATCTGCGGATGAAAAACATCCGCTGTGAAAATAAGATCACGTTTATAATTGTATTACGATATATACCCGAATGTCAAGAATTTTGATGTCAATATGTATAAATTATGAATAGAATTTTAGGGATTGCTTTTGAACAATCACAAGAGATTCTCTGCTTGACAATCGTTGAGGGGAATGATAAGATAAAAACCAGAACATAATAATACCAACGCGTTGATGAGGACGCCGCAAATTCCGGCCAACAGAGAGTATGGGCAGTAGCTGTAAGCCCATACGGCGAAGGGGATTTTGCAAGGGCCACCACCTCGGAGCGCACGCTGAAAGCATTGCAGAAAGCGTGCCGTTTGGCCGCGTTATAGGCCGCTGAAAGGACAGCAATGCTGTCGAATCAGGGTGGAACCGCGGGTTATTCAGCCTGCCCCTTTGGAACGAAGGGGCAGGCTTTTTGTTTTGTTGAAAATCAAAAAGGAGACGAAGAAACCATGGTAAAAGTAACGCTGAAAGGCGATGTGCGGGAATACGAAGCTGGCACGACAATCGCTGAAATCGCAAAATCCATTGGAGCAGGTCTGTATAAGGCAGCCTGCGCTGGCAAAATCGACGGTGAGGCAGTAGACCTGCGTACACCAGTGACCAAGGACTGTACTGTGGAGATCATGACGTTTGACTCTCCCGAAGGGAAGCACGCCTATTGGCATACCACCTCGCACATTATGGCGCAGGCGGTCCAGCATTTGTTCCCAGATGCGGTGTTTGCCATTGGCCCGGCTATCGATAATGGCTTCTATTACGATATGGATCTGCCGCGCACGCTTACGCCGGAGGATCTGGAAAAAATTGAAGCTGAGATGAAGAAAATCATCAAGCAAGATTTGCCATTGGAGAAGTTTGAACTCAGTCCAGAAGAGGCCAAGGATATGATGGCCCAAAATAAGCAGATATACAAAGTCGAACTGATTGAAGAACACTCCGGAAAAGGGGAGAAGATCAGCTTTTATAAGCAGGGCGATTTTACCGATCTTTGTGCCGGACCACATCTGATGTCCACTGGGGGCGTCAAAGCGGTGAAACTGCTCAATTGTACAGGCGCCTATTGGCGGGCTGATGCCAACAATAAGATGTTGCAGCGTGTTTACGGCATTTCTTTCCCAAAGGCATCCCAGCTGGAGGAATATGTCACGATGCTGGAAGAGGCCAAAAAGCGCGACCATCGAAAGATTGGCAAAGACCTAGAACTCTTCACCATTATGGAGGAGGGACCCGGATTCCCGTTCTTCCTGCCCAAAGGAATGGTGCTGAAGAATCTATTGATCGATTATTGGCGTGAAATTCATCGGGAGGCGGGGTATCAGGAGATCTCCACACCCATTATCCTGAGCCGGAAGCTTTGGGAGCGCAGTGGACACTGGGATCACTATCAACAGAATATGTACACCACGGTCATTGACGATGAGGACTTTGCGATCAAACCCATGAATTGCCCGGGTGGAATCCTAGTATATAAGACAAAACTACACTCCTATCGTGACCTGCCCCTGCGTATTGGCGAGCTGGGGCTGGTTCACCGCCATGAGCTTTCCGGAGCGCTGCACGGCTTGATGCGCGTGCGTTGCTTCACACAGGATGACGCACATATTTTTATGACGCCGGAGCAGATCAAAGAGGAGATTAAGGGTGTGGTACGCCTGATTGATAAAGTGTACAGCACCTTTGGTTTCAAATATCATATTGAACTGTCGACCATGCCGGAGGACCACATGGGTGCATTGGAAGATTGGAACACGGCAACCGATGCATTGCGTGCGGCGATTACAGAGCTGGGTTATGACTATGAAGTCAACGAGGGCGATGGCGCCTTCTATGGCCCGAAGCTCGACTTCCATCTGACAGATTGTCTTGGCCGCACTTGGCAGTGCGGTACCATTCAGCTGGACTTCCAGTTGCCTGAGCGCTTCGAATTGGAATATACCGGTGCAGATGGTGCAAAACATCGCCCGATTATGATTCATCGCGTCGTATTTGGCAGTATTGAGCGTTTCATTGGCATTCTGACAGAACATTTTGCAGGCGCGTTCCCGATGTGGCTGGCGCCGGTTCAGGTGAAGATCCTGCCGATTGCAGAACGTCACCATGACTATGCCGCTCAACTGGAAAAGGCGCTCACCAGTGCGGGTCTACGCGTAGAAAATGATCTTCGAAGCGAAAAGATCGGATACAAGATTCGTGAGGCACAGCTCCAGAAGATTCCATATATGATCGTAGTGGGAGACAAAGAAGCAGAGCAAGGAAATGTTGCTGTGCGCAGCCGTAAAGAGGGCGATCTGGGAACGATGCCAGTGGAAGCTTTTATCGAAAAAGCGCAGAAGGAAGTCGCAGAAAAAGCGCATGATTAATTGGTGGGCATCCACTGCTTGTTGGTAAGAAAGGCCAGGAGGTACACGGTTGGGAAAGATCACTTCTTTTCCAACGGGTGGACTTCCGGCCTTTTTCCTTAGTTTTAGGAAATGTTCGCATTTTGTCTCAAAGATTATGTAAAGCGATTTTTTTGAAATTTTTCCACGGAATTGCACAGCAACTTTTCCAGCTCTAGTGGAAAAGTGGGCGGAAACAGAGGAAAATGCCGCTCTATCTTGTGGAAAACTCAGTGGAAAATGTGGAATACCATAATTCCCGCAAAATATGGAGGGTTTAGGCCTATGGAAATTATGTAAAGCTCTGACAACACCATACTGAAAAGTTTGGTTCTCTGCAATCTTTCTGTAAAAAGAGGCTTGCAACTCGATACAATATATGGTAGAATAGTAAAGCTTTCAAAAAAAGTTTTATAGTATATGCGGCTGTAGTTCATCGGTAGAATAGAAGCTTCCCAAGCTTCGGAGGTGGGTTCGACTCCCATCAGCCGCTCCAAAGCTACGGTATGTCTTGCACATACCGTAGTTTTCTTTTTGTTGCAAATCGTGGTGGCTACTTCCGCATTTTCGCCATAGGACAGAGGATTCATTCCGATCATTCGCGTTCGTACAAAAGATAAGACGATAAGACACCGAAATTACAACGAATTTCCGTAATATGGCATAGAGATTCTTTGCTATAGAATCGTGCAGAGCTTTATTCCTGCTTGATTTTTCTGCCTCTATCGTGATGGTTTATTGAATAAAACTTGCCATAGATCATCCGATTATTCGTACAAATATAGGATTTAAACACGATTCATCAATCCCAAAACAACCATTTTACCGCAGATTTGCTACGGTTGAACGATCCCTGATATGATACAAAAGGAGTGGGGGAGTTTACACCAAAGCCGTGGAGTTCCCTTTTTTAAGGGGATCACCCCACTGTACTTTAAGCCCAAAATAGAGCTTCTCTTCTGATCGCATAATTTGTCGCCTGTAAATAAAAATAGACCGGTGGGGAGCCTCGGATAGGCTGACAGGCTTGATAAGCTTTTCATTGGATTCGTATGCAAGAGAATGGTAGAATTTCCTTTTGTCCCTGAAAATCCTATACTAAAGAAGATCAGAAACGAGAAACGCAAAAATAGAGATTGTTTAAGATTTGTGGGAAAAGTCAAAAGAATAAAAGGGTGCTTTTGCAAAAGATTCATTTGTTTGATGTCTTTTCTACCAGCCTACTTTTAACCAAAACAACCCAAGTTTTGTCTGGCTTAGTGTTGTTTCGGTAGAATCTGCCAAAAATCGCCTCGATCGGTTGACGGACTACACATCCTTCCTCTACAATAAAGATACAAATCGCATGTTTTCATGTGTGCAAAAGATCTGAGGAGGAATTCATACTTATGAAAAAGATGTCCCGTGCGCTCCTGTCCGCTGTTTTAACAGTCGCTCTGCTGCTGTCTCTCGCTGCGTGCAGCAATGCGGACAACCATTCCAGCACCGTTTCTTCCGAGTCTGTTTCTACGGCTGAAACCAGTTCTGAAGCATCCAGCACCGTTTCCGATGCTTCGGAAAGCAAGCCGATCGGTATCATTACTGCAATGTCTAATGAATTGGCGATGTTGCTTGAAAAAGCTGAAATCAGCGAAACCAAAACCATCGGTGGCGTGGATTACAACATCGGGACATTGGAAGGTCAAGATGTTGTCCTTGTACAGGGCGGTATCGGAAAATCTATGGCAGCCGCGGGTACAACGGTTTTGATTAATGAATTTGATGTGAAATCCATCATCTTCACAGGTATTGCCGGCGGAGTAGGCGATGAAGTTCAGGTTTTGGACGAGGTCATTGCAACGGACTTGGTATTTCACGATTATGGCAATCAGACAAACGATGGATTTGTTTGGGACGCAGCGGCAGGCGTCAATGAAGATGGCACCATTCCTGTAGATGAAGAACTCAGCAAGAAAGCGTATGAAGCAGCCGTTTCCGTTCTGGGTGAGGATCATGTATTCCAGGGCCGCATTGCTACAGGCGATCAGTTTGTTGCCAGCGCAGAGTATGTCACTTATCTACAGGAAGAGTTTGACGCTATTGCCTGCGAGATGGAGGGGGCGGCAGTTGCGCGCATTGCTGCTCAATATGAAGTTCCTTGCTGTGTTATTCGCGCGATGTCGGACAAGGCAGACGGTGCTGCACATGACACCTATGAGAACTTTGGTGATACAGCCGCCGACAATTCTGCGAGCATTGTCCTGGCAATGTTGCAGAGTATGTAACAGCATTTTCAATCGAATGGATCGGTCGAAATCCCCCGCAGTCCCAAAACTGCGGGGGATTCTTTTTTTAAGTTGGCATGTGTGCATATTTCCAATAGAAATGACCTTATATACAATGCTTTCCAACGGTTTTACCAGCTATCTCCGGTTGGAATAATATGATAACAAGAAAGAATATTGTGTTGTTCCAGTTTGTTTTTGGCGGAACCGATTCCTTTTAAACATGCAATAGCATAGAAAGATTCCATCCTTTATCATGGAAACTACTTTCGGAATATTTCTCAGAGGAATGGGATGGGAACGATTCAGAAGGATTGCTGAACGAAGTTGTTTCAAGTTCCTGGAAAACGATTGACCATTTTAAAGAATATGTTCCGCTGATTCAACAAGCAGTGAAGCGCACAAAACATCAGGAGAATAGTGTCCGCCTTTACTATAATGGTATCACACGGAAGGGGGAGAAATCGTTGAATTGGACCGCTGCATTGCAAAATGCAATTGACTACATGGAGGATCATCTGACAGAGACCTTGGATTATGCTGAAATTGCAAAGTGTGCTTGTTCTTCTAGCTTCCATTTTCAGCGAGTTTTTGGTATTGTCTGTGGGTATACGCTGGGGGAATATATCCGCAACAGGAGACTCACCCTTGCAGGAAGTGAACTAGTCTCTTCCGATGCCAAAGTCATCGATGTTGCGCTGAAATATGGTTATGACAGTCCAGAAAGCTTTGCGAGAGCCTTTGTCCGGTTTCACGGCATTACACCATCCCAGGCAAAGTCAAATGCAGCGAGCCTAAAGTCTTTCTCCCGTCTTTCGGTAAAATTGGTGATGGAAGGTGGAAATGTAATGGATTATCGCATCGAAAAGAAGGGGCCAATTCAGTTGGTTGCACACAAGGAACGCTTTCAGGGCGGTGATGTTGGAAAGCGGGAGATTCATGCCTTATGGAACAAATTTTGGAAAGACGGAACTATAGAGATACTAAGCCGTTATATCCGTCCCGGAAATGCCATTGGGGATGCACTTGTGGGTATCTGCTTTGACAATCCAGAACAGGGAGATTTCGACTATGCGATCGGCGTCGCTTATGGGGGCGGAGAACTGAAAGATACGCTCTCTTTCGAAGAGATTCCTACCAATACCTGGGCGATTTTCCCCTGCGTAGGGCGTATGCCAGAGGCCTTTCAAAGCTTGTGGAAAAGAATTTATACAGAATTCTTTCCCACCAGTGAATATCAGCCATCGGGAGGCATATGCTTAGAGGTTTATCCGAGCGCCAATATTACTGCTCCAGATTATACCTGTGAGTTTTGGATTTCTGTCGCGAAGAAATAATTCGTTTTCTGTCGAAAAAGGGTATGCATATGCATACCCTTTTGGTTTGTTAGGGTCCCCGGCAGAGTCGATGGAGGCACCCTCCAAAAAGCTTTTCCTTTACGCATCGAACAAAGCGAACCGCTAACAACGGTCTTTCAATGATAGAAGGTTGCCGTTAGAACAGTGATTGCCCGTTTACAGGTTATGGAGCAAGGGATGTAAGCGGCATAAAGCTTTGTGCGTCTGGGGACACTTGCCGGCAATAGACATTTATAAGGACCCCTTAAGCCACCGGCTTAACCGATGATTTTAACTTAGTATATTAGCGAGAGGGACACCCTACCTTTTGCGGAGACTGTCCCTATTAAAAATATTCATTAGTCAATTAGCGAGAGGGATCATCCGCCATTTTACAGCTGCCGTTTGATCACAGTTATCCCTATTACCAATATCCGTTTGTTTATTTGTAATGGGGATATATCAAATGATAGCCCCACCCAATTGCAGGGTAACCCTGTCATTACTATGATTTATCAAATCTTTAAAGATATGAGGCGAAATTTCAAGTGAATATTTATAAACAATTTGAAAATAGATTGGAATGGAAACACAGAATGTAGATAGGTGTATGTTAAGGGATTAGGGAATGTATTAATTTATTAATACGGAAAATTATAGTCTTTTCTACTTGTGAAAACTAGTAAAAAGAGTGTTCTTTAATTTAATTATTTAACGCGACAACGTGTAATAATATACAGAAATAATTGATTATATATTCTATTTTTATAAAATATAGACAGACAAGAATTACCGTGTTATAATGATTTTGCCTTTAAAGGTAAAATATGTGAAGGAGGAATTGTAACCATGTTTGCAGTCTGGAAATCTTCAAGACGATTTCTAGCCATGTGCTTGGCGGCTTCCATGTTAACCAGCATGTTCAGTGGAGCTGCTTTTGCCGTGGGAGAGACGCAGACTCCAACGTGGAGCAGCAGTGCGCCACAACTTTATGATGCAGGTGGAAATCCCCTGCAAGCGAAAGGCCCGGAACTCGCGCCGGAAGAACCCAAATTTACCCATTACGAGTATACGGGAAAAAACTATACGGACCTCAATGGAGAGGAAGTCCGTGCTAGCGACATCTTTGAAGTAAACCGCGAAGATCCTCACACAACGGCTACCGTAGCCTATGATTCAGAGGAAAAAGCAGTTCTCGGTGCGGTAAACTTTGAAAAAGAGCGCTCGGACTATGTCCAGGTGCTTTCTTCGGATGATTGGGAACTGACGGTCGTACGAAACGACGCAGAGGGGAAGAAATTCCTCGATGGGAAGTTTTATAACAGTGATTATGTACAGGACCCAGAAGACGGATGGCGCACAGTCGATGTTCCTAGAAGCTGGACAACCTATGAAGGGGCTGACTGGGACACTCCGCTTTATGGCGATACGGTAATGCCTTGGCAGCTTAAGTACGATTCGGATGTCCAGGTTCCTGGTATTCCGGTAAATTACAGTCCAGTGGGATTTTATCGAAAGACATTCACAGTGGACGATTCCCTCTATGGAAATGACAACCGTATTTTTATCAATTTCCAGGGAGTTGAGACGGCCTATTATGTGTGGGTCAATGGAAAAGAGGTCGGCTATAGCGAGGATAGCTTCCGGCCACACGAGTTTGACATTACCGACTACTTAAACCCAGCAGGAGAACCGAATATCCTGGCAGTTGAGGTTCACAAGTTCGCAGACGCAACCTGGATGGAAAAACAGGATATGATCCGCGATGGCGGTATTTTCCGCGATGTCTACCTGTTCGCAACCCCGCTGGTTCATATCAACGACTACCAGCTGGAAACCGATCTGGACGATCAGTATCAGGATGCGACCCTGAAGATGGATGTCAATGTCAAGAATTTTAGTTCCGTTCCGGTGGACAACTATGCCGTAGAGGTAAAGCTTTACGATGCAGAGCAACAGCTGGTTCCCGAGGAGCAGTTTGAGACCCAAAGCTTTGATGTGGGTAAAATTGCATCTGGCGAACAGTCCAGCAATAAACAGGCATGGGCTGTAAAAAATCCACATCTGTGGTCCGCAGAAGACCCCTATCTCTATACGTTGGTTCTGAATCTGTATGATAAGAATACAATGACGTATGTAGAGAGCATTTCTCAGCAGCTGGGCTTCCGAGAGATTGGCTTTACACATACGGAACTCGATGATTCTTATCACAATATCACAGAGGAATATGAGCCGATGACGATCAACGGGCAGCCGCTCCTCATCAAAGGTGTCAACCGTTGCGAGTCGGATCCATTCTATGGAAAGTATGTTCCACGCGATGTGGCAGAAGAGGACGTCCGCTTGATGAAACAGTATAACATCAATTCGGTTCGTACTTCTCACTATGGAGACGATGAATACTTCTATTATCTCTGCGACAAATACGGCCTGTACATGATGGCAGAAGCCAACATTGAAGCGCACTCGTTGATTAATGAGATCGATACGATGGCGAAGTATTTCACCAAGGTAGCATTGGAAGACCGGACACCGACCTCTTTCCATACATTGAAGAATCAGACCTCTGTCATTATGTGGTCCATCGCCAACGAGACAGGGTATCCACAGCTGGAGGATTCCGACAGCCTCAAGGCGATGGAAGACGGCGATTATATTTTCCCGAAGTTGGTTGCTTATTATCACGACCGCGACCAGACCCGACCGGTACATAGTGAAGGTATGCGCTATCAGGGCGGCACCGATATGGATAGCCGGATGTATCCGACTTTGGAGCGTGTACAGCAGGCGGCCGATGCAGAAACCAAGATGCCTTACATCATCTGCGAGTATGACCATGCGATGGGCAACGGTGTTGGAAACCTGAAAGAATATTGGGACATCATCCGCAGCAAGCCCCACATGTTGGGCGGTTATATTTGGGACTGGGTGGATACAGTGCGTGCAACGGATATTGAGGATTGTGCACGGCAGTATAATATCACCGAGCTGAGCAATTATGGCGTCACCATGCAGGTCCAGGGTGGAGACAAGCAGGAGGATGCAGACCCGGCCGAAGCGGTGGTGGACAAATCTTTTGGAGGGTTCCTTGTTCTTCCGAAGGACAAAAACACCATCTATGACCAGTATCTCTCCGGGGAAAACATCAACTTTACGCTGGAGACCGTTGTAAAACCACAGGCGGATGTGGCCGATAATATCTTCATTGCGAAGGGCGACTACCAGGTGGCGCTAAAAACATCCGACGATGGTACGCAGCTGGAATTCTCCCTATGCGCAGAAGATGACGGCAATTATTCTTGGCCTGCAATCTTCTGGGACCTTCCGGAAGACTGGGCAGAGAAATGGCATCAGATTGCAGCTACCTATGATGGTAAGGTCATGAAGCTCTATGTTGACGGCGAAGAAGTCGGCAGCAAAGAAGGAAGCTATCAGGTGCCCAATTGGGACGGGATCGATGCCCTCGGCATTGGCTATGATTCTAAGAACCCCGACCATACGCTCAGAGGGCAGATGTCTCTCGCCCGCATCTATGCCAGGGCATTGACACAGGAAGAAATCGTGGCGCAGCGCAGTACGGACGCCCCCATCCAGCCAAACAGCGAGGACGTACTCGTTTGGGTGGACTATTCGCAACCATTTGAATCGGCCAAAACTGGCAACTACAATTACTATGTAGAAGATTTTGCCCATAATCGCCTTTATAACAACGGAGAGATGGACGGAAAGTTCTATGCTTTTGGCGGCGACTGGGGCGACTATCCGACGGACTATGATTTTTGTGCAAATGGCCTGGTATCTGCGGACCGCGATCCACAGCCAGAGCTGTATGAAGTGAAATACCAGTACCAGAATTTCTGGATGACAGCGGATGAAACACAGATCAAAGACCGTCAAGTGACCTTCTACAATGAAACCAGCTTTACCAATTTGGACCAGTATGAGGTATCCTGGCAGCTGATGGAGGATGGTAAGGAGATCGACCAAGGCTTCTTGCATGAAGAGCTTGGTCCGCGTGAGACAAAAACGTTTACCGTTCCTTATACATTACCCGCAGAGAAAAAGGCTGGTGCGGAATATTATCTGAATATCTGGATTCGCCTGAAGGAAGATACCCTCTGGGCGGAAGCAGGGCATGAGATTGCACATGAGCAGTTTGCCATTCCGGCAGATGCACCGGCAGTATCTCCTGTGATTTCCGACCAGGAAGTGGTGATCGATCAGGAAAGCGATCCACAGGTAATCACCGTAACGGGAACAGATTTCCACTTTGAGATCGATAAAACGACAGGCGCCATGCAGAATTATTACTATAAGAATGATCTTCTTATTGAACAGGGACCCATCCCTGACTTCTGGCGCGCAAGAAATAGCAACGATGTCGGCAATGTCGATGGCGATTGGCAAAAAGCCAATAAAGATATTTCTGTAGAGGAAAACGGGATTCAGATCTCTCAGAGACGCGACGGCCGTATGGTCATCACTGCAAATTTGATTTTGAACAGTGGAAAGGGCGCAAAAGAAACGGTTATCTATACCATCGACGGCTCTGGTGTAGTGACGGTCAGCCTGACTTTGGATGCCAGGGGAACAGGGCTTGGTTCCATTATGAAGGTCGGTTCCACAATGACGCTTCCTGTTGGCTATGAGGACATCACCTGGTACGGGGACGGTCCATCTGAGTCGTATACCGATCGTGGCAGCTATGCGATGACTGGATTGTACAACTATACAGTTGACGAAAGTTTCTATCCGTTTGTGGACCCGCAGACTTCCGGCAATTTCAGTGGTGTGAAATGGATGGCTTTGACAGGAAGCGACCGCAATACCGGCATCATGGTAGCTGCTGATGAAAATTTGGAGGCAAGTGCTCTGCGCTTTACTATGGACGAGCTGGACGAAGCGAAGCATCCCTTTGAGCTTCCAGACCCAGACGGCAGAACCTATTTCCATGTCGATCTGATTTCTCGCGGTATCGGCAACGCGAGCTGCGGACCGGACAACCTGGAACAGTATACAATCCCAAATGATCGCGCTTACTCTTATCAGTACTCCATCGTTCCTTTTGAGAATGGCGCAGATCTGATGGAACTCAGCAAGCCGTGGCGCTTACCCGATCAGGAAGAAATCGACCGACAGGCTGCCAAGGTGGTAGAAGACGCTATCGCAGACATTTATGTTTATTCGTACAGCCAGCTGGAAGTAATCGAAGCGGTTAAGGCGCAGTACGATGCATTGACCGAGGCGCAGAAAGAGCTGGTTCCCAACTACGGCGACTTAGAGAAAGCTTTGGCGGATGTCTATGCTTTGGAAGGGACTGTCACCGTTATCAAAGATCAAAGTTCCCATCATATCGATACGGAAATTCCCGACAGTGCGGAATTGATTCCCGACGAGACGTTTGGGCTGGTTTTAGGCGGGAATATGCCGATTCCCAATACCAAAGGTTCCAATGGTGGCGACATCTTTAGCGAAGTATTCCAAGGAAAGCATCCCTTTACCGTAGAATCGTGGTTTAAGCCGCTCGAATCCAATATGGGCGATGCATACAATGTGATCGTTGGAAAGGGAGACGATTGCTTTGGCTTGCGAGCAACCTTGCAAGGGGATGCAACCTATTATGAGTTATATCTGAAGTCTGGAAACAATTGGTATACCGTAGAGGATACGCTCACTGACAAGGTGCTAAATGTCAATGAATGGCATCACATTGCTGGTGTGTATACAGGAACGACCTTGCAGATCTATCTGGATGGTGAGATGATCCTGGAGAATGTAGATGGAAGCCGCAATGGCATGAATGCAACAGATACAAATTTCTGGATTGGTTATGATCCTGTAGGAGGCTTTGTCGGAAAGAATGAGTACGCGATTACACGTGTTTATTCCAGAGCTTTGACGGAGGAAGAACTGACCGGCCAGGAAAAATATGACCGTAAGGAAGCAGCCGAACCCGCAGTTGCACCAGAAGATGAATCGGTCGTCCTGTGGATGAACTTCGCGGACATCGAGTATCGGGATGTGCCGGAAGCGGGCGCAGAAGTGGCCCTGTCTCCAAAACGTGCAGAAATTGTTGTAGGAACCAGCCAAGAGTATACGATTGTAAAGGCCGCTCCGACGGCAATTGCAAAGGCGGGTTCTGCACGTGCAGCAGCAACGCTGGAAGATCTGCAAGCACTGCTGGATCAGGCAAACGCCATTGATACCAGCATCTACACCGAGAGCAGTGTTGCAATCTTGAAGGCGGCAATCAATGTGGCAAACGTTGTTGTTGCTACGCCAGGTGTAACGGAAGAAATCATCGACAGTGCTTACAACATGCTGAAGGCCGCTATCGAAGGTTTGGTGTGGGACGATACCTATGAAGTGATGTCTGCAGATTGGTCGGTGGTGGATGTATTCGGCAAGCCGGTAAATGGTGTCACCATTACCCCGAACCAAGAGAACCCGGGTAAAGCAACAGTCCATGTTGAAAAAGATGTCGCAGAGGGAACTCAGTTGCGCGTGATGGCGACGAACATCAATGGCAATGAGAATCTCACAGCAAAGACCTATGCAACCGTCGTTCCAGAGCCGGAAAAGACCCCGCGCGAAA